>Ga0080013_1002398_pt1 | contig 22098 bp, 39 predicted proteins | sample ETNvirenome_6_85_FD_69236 | JGI IMG/M metagenome (GOLD analysis project Ga0080013, IMG submission 69236) | Marine viral communities from the Pacific Ocean - ETNP_6_85 (SPADES assembly) (version 2) | ecosystem: Environmental > Aquatic > Marine > Oceanic | place: Pacific Ocean | collected 2013-06-19 | reverse complement strand
TATGCACTTGATGCTCTTACTACGGGAGGTTTGCATAATTGTATTGCAATAGGTCTTAATGCTATGGGTGTTTGTGATAGTGGTACTCCAGATGGCACAGTTGCCATTGGTGGTTCAGCTCTCGCCGCCCTCACATCTGGTGCTGGTAATACGGCTGTGGGGTATCAGGCATTAATGGGGAATACAACTGGTTTAAGGAATACTGCAATCGGCTATGGAGCAATGAACGGCTCTGGTGGAGCAACCGTATTAGATTCTGATGATAATACATTTATCGGCTGGGATGCTGGCGGCGGCACTTGGACAACGGCTAAATCTGAATTTAATGTAGGTATTGGCAATAGTGTAATGGATGCGGCTATGAATGGGGCTGGAAGCAATACTGGTGTTGGTTATGCTTCTCTTAGTGCTTTAACAGAAGGTGATAACAATGTCGCAGTAGGTTATCAAGCTGGAGATGTTATTGAAACTGGAGTTCAGAATACAATTATTGGAGCTGATTCAGACCCATCTGCCAATAGTGGAGCTAATCAAACAGTAATCGGATATGGCACAACAGGCGTAGCAGACAACTCAGTAACACTTGGAAATGCTGAAGTAACTGATGTGTATATGGCATCGGATAGTGGGGCTACAGTTCATGCGGCTGGTGTAGTCGTTACAACAGGAATTAATTTTCCAGATGATGCGAGTGCTAATCCAAGTGCTGATGCAAATACTTTAGATAATTATGAAGAAGGTACTTGGACACCAGTATTATTAAGTGGTTCAACTACTATTACCCGCTCAGGCGGTACTGAAAATTCTACTTATACTAAAATTGGGAATATGGTTACAGTTCAATGGTCATTTAACAGTATTACAACGGCTGGTTCTTTTGAAAATGCGGCTACAACTATAACTGGACTTCCTTTTACAGCTGGAGACCCAAAATATGCAGCTGGTTCAATATTTCGTATTTATGGAAATACAAGTTTTTCAGCTATCCCACATATTACTACTGTAGAAACAGGAACTTCTGTGGTTTATATACAAACTCAATCAGCTACTACTTATGCTGGTGTAGAAGTTGATGCTGTGGGTTCAGGTACTTATGGTGGATTTACAATGACATACTGGGTTTAATTCTTAATTGGATAATTAAGTGGAACAAATAACAACAAGGAGTAAAAAATGGCTTTAGAAAAGAAAGTAACATATGATTACGAGGTTCGTGGTAGGTATAAATGTATTCAACAACGAGCAAGAACTGCGATTGTAGAAGATGGTGCAGAAATATCATTCTCATATCATCGGAAATCATTTATGCCAGATGCTGATGTAAGTGGCGAATCTGATGAAGTGAAAGGTATGGCATCTACACTATGGACAGATGCAGTTAAAAAAGCATACGAAGATTCAAAAGAATAATTAACTAAACAAGGAGTCAAACAATGGCTAAAGACAAAAAAGAAAAGCCAGTCCTGAATCTTGATGATAAAGAGTACATTATCGAAGATATGACTGACGAACAGAAAATGATGGTAAATCACATTAACGATTTGCAAAACAAACAGAATACGAATCAGTTTATTGCTGACCAGCTTTCTGTTGGTAAAGAAGCATTCATTAATATGCTACGTTCATCTCTTGAACCTGAAGTAATTGAGGCTGAAATAGACGAATGATTGTTCGCCGATGCGCCCAGGATCACGATGTTGTTTTGCACTTAAACAACAAGCCAGGAATGACCAAGACCATTAAACTGGCTGACGGTTCCATGAGTTCACTCACATACCCAAGTGCTGCTAAAGATTATTTCTTATGGGTTGATGGAGAGATCACTAAGCGTAGTGATTCATTTAAAACGTGTGAAGAAGCATTTGTGGATGAGTGCGCTAAAAAGCATTCTGATGGTCATGGGCGCATTGATATTGTTAAACATAAATTGGTAAATAGTAAGGTCGTAATGCGATGAAAAACAATAATAAATCTCGATTACATTCTCCAAAAAGTATAATAAATGTAGAATACATTAGCACATCTTATGATATTCCGATTAAATACATTTACATTGCAAATTCAAATGAACAATACCTAAGGAACAATGAGTGGCTCACCTAAGACAGCAAGAAGTTACAACAGCACTATTATTGATGATAACGCTGTCATCAGCCTTAATCTCAAATGGTTGGGTCAGCTATTTGTTTTGGTCGGTATGCTCGGCTGGTCTGGTTATAAGCTATTGGACAGATTGGAGAGCCTTGAAGAACAAATGGTATTGGCAGATAAGCAAATTACAAATCTTCTTGACCGACATATGCTGGAAGAAGAAGGGAAACGAGCCGAACTCGAGGAAAAGGTAAGTTTCTATGAAAAAGAATTTAACATTAACCCACTTAGTTGGGGAAAACGGAAAAAGAAATAATGGATTTCATGGCGATTTATGGCGAAGCGGGAATGATTGGTGTAGTCGGAGCAATGTTCGTTTATTTGGTAGTGCAGATGTCAAACAAGGCTGCACAGCAACAAGAAACATTAGAGAATTTAAAAATTGAAAACAAAGGTCAATCTGAAACACTTGAGAATATGGAAGGTATGATCATCAAATTAATTAGCAGGTGGAATCAATCCGATGATAAACTGGATAGAAAATTTGATGCTATCACAAAAGAAATTAATGACCTTGATAACCAAGTATCAGAATTAAAAGGCTCTATGAGTAGAATCAACGGAAGGCATTAATGGATTATCAGAACATTGACGACTATCGTGGTGACGTTAAAGAACGTCTTACAAGAATTGAAACAATCTTAAATAGAGAATTGCCTGATATTAAAGAACAATTAAAACTGTCTAATGGTCGCATGAGATCATTAGAGAATTGGCGTAATTATATGGTTGGCGGTATGGCAATTATTTCTTTCATCATAACATGGAGTGCATAACAATGGAATGGCTACAAATGAACTGGGAATGGGTTTTACTTGGATTTATGGTACTTGAGAAACTGGTGAAGATGTCGCCTTCAGATAAGGATGATATACTTCTGGATGTGGTTTGGCAAGGATTAAGTAAAATGGTAAAAGGGGAAAAGAAATGAGCTGGGCATCAAAATACATTGAAAGACAAATCAAAAAACGTGGTTTAAAAGGCTTTATTATTTGGGTTTTAGATTTAGTTGCGAAAGCTACTCCTTCTAAGAAAGACGATAAACTAATTGCGGATATAAAAAAAGCTATGAGGTTAATGAAGTAGTGATTAATTCACTCCAAATGATGACCGTTATTAAAGATACTCTAATAGAAGTGGGTTCTAAATACGCATCAGATGATGCTGTAATCTTAGTTCATAGAACTGGCTTGGTGGAATCTAAGTATCAATACTTGATGCAAGTTGGTGGTGATAACATAGCCAGAGGATTCTTTCAGTGTGAACCTTGGGTAGCGGTTAGTCTTTGTAATGATTATCTAAAATACCGTGAATCTCTTATGAAGAAAGTCGCAGAGATTTGTTATTTGGATTGGAAACATTTTACTAATCCTACAGAAAGCGATTGGCGAGAAATCCTCACAACCAATATTAAAGCAATGATCATTGTCTGTAGATTACATTATTGGAGAGTACCGCAATCACTTCCAAAGACGTTAGATGACCAAGCGGTTTATTGGAAAGCCTTTTATAATACATCGAAAGGCTCTGGGACGGTTGATCACTTTAAGGAGATTGTTGTTAAAAATGGTTAAACTACGACACGAAGAAACAAAAGATTCTGATGGAAATGTTTTAGGGTGTACATATTGCGCATCTGTTAGAATACATAAGGCAGGAACAACTCAAGCGGGTAAGCAGAGATATAGATGTAATGAATGCCGTCGAAGATCAACGAGTGCTAAAATACTCGGCTCAAAGCCATATAGTGTCAGCGAAGAACCCAACAGAGAGCTTGACATTGAGGACTTAATAAAATTTAGGATAAAAAAATATGCCGTAAAAAAAGAACGGAACGCCTATGACTCCTGCGTTGATGTTGAAATTAACATAGATGGTCCGATTGGTATTTGTCATTTTGGTGATCCTCACGTTGATGATGACGGAACAGACCTTGCTGAAATATTCTCCCTGACAACGAAAATTAATAAAGTGGAAGGATTGTTTGCTGGTAACTTAGGAGACATTCAGAATAATTGGATAGGTAGACTTGCAACTTTATATAGCCAACAAAGCACAACGGCAAAAGAATCGTGGGCAATATCAGAGCATTTTATTTCAAGCTTGGATTGGCTTTATTTAGTTGGAGGAAATCACGATGTTTGGTCTGGGGATGGTGACCCTTTAGAATTTATTATGAGACGTACAAAAACGGTTTATAATAATCATGGCGTAAGAATTAATCTTAAATTTCCCAATGGAAAGCAAGTAAGGATTAATGCAAGGCATCAATTCAAGGGACATTCTATTTGGAATACTGCTCATGCGGTTAGTAGGGCGGTTCAAACTGGTTGGCGTGATCATATCTTGACTGCTGGACATACTCATGTAAGTGGTTATCAAGTATTAAAAGACCCGTCAAATGGATTAATTAGCCATGCTCTTCAGGTTGCATCATTTAAAAGAATGGATGGATATGCTGATAAATTAGGACTGGATGACAAAAATATTTTTAATGCGCCTGTAACAATCATTGACCCCAAGTATAACGATGATGACAATAGATTAATTACGACCATATTTGACCCCTATGAGGGGGCGGACTATTTGACGTGGAAAAGATCACAGAAATAACAACGGGCATTGATACAGACCGAAATGCTTTTGAAACCATTCTTAGATGCAAAAGAATTGCTGAGTGCGTAGACCTTACAAATATTATCATTGATAATACCTGCATCGATGAAAAAGAAATGTTAATTGAATTAATTGAATCTATTAGAAGTTTAGAATTGGAAATTGTAGAAATGAGTTTCCCACATGAAATTGGAGCCACAGCATGAGTACATACCAAGAAAGTTATTGCGATACAACCACAGACCTTGCGTTTATTGAGCCGTATTTGGGAGAGTATGACCATAAAAGAGTCTTAGCGAGTAATTGGGTAGAGTCAGGAGTTTCCAACCTTTATTACCTACATAATTCAAGTGACGTTAGTGGTCAATTATATAAGGATGGGGCAGAGCAAACAAAAGTAACTGATACTCCTAATGCCAATAACGAATATGAATATGATTCGGGTTCAGATAGGTTGCAATTTTATATGGGAGGACTAAGCGTTTCGGCAATGAACTCAACAATATTTGAATCGTCCAGGGATTGGAGTGATTTAAAAACCGAAGCAGTAAAAAGAGCAAGTGATTTTATTCGTTCCTATTTACCGTTTCCGATTTATAAAAACAAAGGAATTGGAACATCTGACGCAGTTGGTAATGATTACCCTGAAATTATAGTGCGTAGCACGGCTGTAATGGCGGTAGAATCGTTGATAAGACCGTACGATGTAGAGAAAGCTGACCTCATAAAAAATCAAGCCATAAACGAGCAAGGAACAGGTTGGTTGGATATGCTCAGAACTGGTCAAATCACTCTATATAGTAGTGAAGGTGAGTCAAAGCATAAAGGAATTTTGTCGCCAGTAACTATTAATGCAAATACTACAGGGGGAATTGTAGACATAAAAGGAAGGTCTAATTATCCGTGGGATGTAATTAAAATTATTATTGCAAACGGGGGGACAATTACAGCAGGAAGTGCCAATTCAACCGTGACTTTTTCGTCTTATATCGGGAATGAAAATGGATTAAAACTTGAATTGATGGCAAGTGCTGAGGTTATAGATTGTTATTGGCAACTAATCGGTCATGGTATGTTTGTCCGCTTTGCTCCAGGTTTATACACTACTAACGATGAATGGCAATTAGAAGTAAGTGGGGAGCTTGATCAGTCGTTTACTCCTATTAAATCAGTAAAGGTTTCGAGATATTAATGCCAATTACTTTCACTAATACAATTTATGATGATGTAATAGATAGCTTGGCAACTATTATTAATGACGAGTTTACAATTCCTATACATTATGACGAGCATCGTGGGAACCAGTCCTTTCTCTTAACTCCAGAATCAGACACATTATTAGAGCATTTGTCAAGCGGAATTTCAAGGGAGTACAGTATTTCAGTTGAATACCAAGTCAAATCTGGTGGCACATACAATAAAAATTCTTTTAAACAGGTAAGTAATATCATGGAACGATTCAAAAGGTTGGTGTTTAACAACATTAGCTATTCAAGTGGAACGAGCTGGTTTGACGGAAGAATAACCGATATTGAGTACAGTAGAAACGAAGATGACGAAACGCTTTTAAAAGGCGTTGCTACCTTCGTCTGTAATAATATTGAAATAATCTAATAACAAGGAGTCTATTTAAAATGGCTAAAGGAAAATACAAGGCAACTCCAGCATTTGATGTAGATGCCTTTGATAACTACAAAGGGTTGGGACAAAACAATTATTCTAAACTTGCCAAGGGTAAGTCGGTAGAACTTGATTTTGAACCAACTGAATTAATTAAATTAAAAATGATAACAAAAACTGGAGGTAAGTGATGGCAACTTATTCAGGAAATCAATGGCTTGTTTATGTTGGTCAGCATGCCGCAAATCAAGGAATTTTAACTCAGAACTCTGATGGGGCTCTTTACAGAATGAACTTAGAATCTGTAAATGATATCGACTTTAGTGCGGGGGTCACTCAGGAATTTCTACCGAGAACTGGTCAGAAAGTCTTTCGACAAACAGATGTATTTACTACTCAAAACGGAGGTTCATACACTTGGGCATTTGATTGGTTAGTAGATTCAGAAGAAATATTACAACTGTTACTTAGATCAGCGATGGAAGTTGATGGAACAACGGGCTTGATTTCTATTGCGGGAAGTCATTCTCATTCAAGTCAATATGCCGTAGGGACTGTTGCCCCCGACTTTTCACTGCAAGTATCTTTAGTAAATCCAGACGCAAGTGAAACTCGATTGCTTCACTCTGCGGTAGTAACGGAATTGACACTCTCGATGGATACAGGAACAAATGGTGGAAGGTTAAGGGCAAGTGGGACGATGTATTCAGGCTTTAGACCTACGGTTGGGACTAACGCCGTTACAGATGATTCTACTGGTTCTAACACTGCATTTGCGAAGGGGATATATGATTGCCACGCAGTTGAAGTAGCCACTACTCAGATCACATCAAAATCTTTTTCGGTAACTATTTCAAATCCTTGTCAAAGAGTTGGTTTTGCGATTGCTAATAGCATTGATGCTGAGCCTGAAGATTACATACGAGACAGGGTTGATGTTACTGGCTCTATATCTGTAAAAATGGATGATACTTCTGTCGCTCAATTACCTTTTTGGTTAGCTGGAACATCTAAATCTATTTTGGTCGGAGACGAAGGTACTGCTGGCGGCGGTAGTGCTACAAGTATATTCTTTGAAGTTGCTCAAGCTAAGTACACAGGACATAATGTTGATTTAGGCTCAGAAGGTGGAGTATTCATTGAGTTACCGTTTCAAGGAACAGCGACAGGTTCTGAAAAACTGATTTCAGTTAAATTAACATAATACAATAGGGAGGCATAATGGTTATTACAACCAATCACGGTGAGTTTGAATGCGCCGATATTACACGGAAGCAGAGAAGGCAATTCTATAAGCGAGTCAAGGAAGTGTTTACAAGTCAAGACCTGAGTCAGTTACATGAATTAGGCGATGAATTTGCCATACTTGCTTTTGGAGATGATAAAAAAGCCGAAGAAAAGCTCGGTGGATTAACGGCAGTCCAGGAGGATGAAGTGTTGACTGCTATAATTGGGGCATATATGGGGCTTGACTTGGGAAACCTTACTGGCGATTGAGATGTGCTGTCTGGTTCTCTTATTATGGATTGCCAGACGTCCCGTTAAGCCTCCCTTACCAATCTCGGTCGCCAGCATTATTGAAGGTAATTAATTATGAAACAGAAAAAGACATACTGGAAGATGTCGAAAGGCTCTTAGATGAGGGTGTTTCAAATAAGTTTGGTATTGGTCAAAGTCTCTATTATCAATTACCTTTATTTTGTAATCCAGTTATCCTTATTTCAGATTGGTGTTGGGATATGATTACCGACTATTTCACGGTGACTAAATTCAACATTCCACTTGCAAAAGATTTGGATTCATTGAACCCGTGGCAATCTGATTGTTTCTCAATAATAGAAAACGAACTAAATAACATCACAATACACGAACGAGACAAGCATGGCAATTAAAGACCTCCTTATTAAAATTGGCATTAAGGGTGAAAAGAAGGCTGAGAAAAAAGTAAAGAAAGTTGATTCTGCTTTTAAAGGGTTAGCTAAATCTGCGATGGCGGTTGGTGCTGTATTTTACGCAGCAAGGGGAGTTATAAACGGTATAAAAAGAGTAACCGAACTCGAAGCAGAACAAACATTAGCTGTAAGAAAATTAGAAACAGCTCTTGGTAAAAATACGACAGAATTACAAAAACAAGCTGCCGCTTTACAGCAAGTGACTACATTTGGTGATGAGACTATTATTCAAGGTCAAGCAATGTTGGCAATGTTTATTAAAGATGAAGAACAGTTGAAAAAAGCAACAAGAGCAACCCTTGATCTCGCTGCAGCCAAAGGAATGGATTTTGTTCAAGCCGCTGATCTTGTTGGAAAATCTGTTGGTTCAAGTACAAATGCTCTTTCGAGATATGGTGTAGCTGCTGATGGGGCTGTGGGATCAACGGAAAGATTGGATTCAATAGTGCAGGGAATGACTAAATATTTCGGAGGTCAAGCAGTAGCGGCTACAGATACTTTATGGGGAAGAACACAGCAAATGAGCAATGCTTTTGGTGATGTTGGTGAGACGATGGGGGAAATATTAGCTCCAGCTATGATGCAGGGGGCTATTGACATGAAAGCGTTTGCCGAATCTTTTAATGTTGTATTGGTTTCTTTTAAGCAGATAGATTTTAAAAAATCGGGTGAAAATATTCTTAAAAACACAGATGCTTTATTAACGGCATTTACTGAGACGTTCAAGGCTTATATTGATTTCATTCCCGATCATGCCAAGAATGCTTTTAATAAAATTTTCCCCATTGTGAGTTCTGTATTTAAAAAATTAGTGAATGGGGCAAAGGCAATCGCTGGAATTATCTGGGAACCTATCCCTATTTTAGCTCAAATAATGGCAGTTAAAGTGCAGAATATATTTATTAAAATGTTTAATGCCTTAAAAGAACAATTCAATGAGTTTACAGATACTTGGCTTGGTGAAAAATTAGGAATAGAAAAAATTACAGCAACTGACTTAATTGATACTGAAGGGCTTGAAGCACAACTCGGAGAAACTGGGATTGCTGAACTTCTTAATAAATTCTTTACTGGAGAAGATAACATTCAAAATCTTTCACAGTTCACAGAAAAACAAAAAGAGATATGGGCTACTTATTTTAATTCGGTTGCGGTATTAGCTGATGAATCAGAAAAAAAGACCGTAGCAGCAACAAAAGGAACAGGGAATGCTATTGCTGGGACAACTGAATTAACGAAATTCTCAACAGACGCCGCTCAAACTTGGGCAGGAGCATTATCGAGCGCATCAGAGTTAAATCAGAGCGCATCAAAAGAAAATGCTTTAGTAACCAAAAGGGCGGCGCAGTTAGAAGTTATTGTGAATACCGCATCCGCTATTATGAATGCGGCGAAAACCTTAAACCCTGCTGTTATTGCGGGAATGGTTACCTTAGGAGCCGTTCAGGTGGCTAAAATAGAATCGGCTAAATTTGCAAAGGGTGGCATTGTTCCAGGTAAAGGTAATCAAGATACAGTTCCAGCTATGCTTACTCCAGGCGAGGTTATTTTAAATAAAGCCCAACAAGAAAATTTAGCTGGTGGAATGGGAGGAATCACTATTAATGTAGGAAAATTCATAGGTGGTCAAGAAAATGCAGATGAATTAGCAAATATTATTGAAGAGCGTTCAAGGTTGGGATTTAATCGTATAGCAACTCATGCTTAGTTTCCCAGCTGTTTTATCAACTGAATTAAAAAATGATTCTAAATCTGTCAAATATTTTGTCAAATTAGAAAGGAAGCTAATCGCATCACCATATACAAGGTCTTATGTTTATTTCACAAATGATGATTGTATTGTCTACGATGATGATGAAAGTGCCAATGTTACTGCAATCGGTTCTTTGGCTGGTAATCTTTCGATTTCCGATAGAATAGATATAAAGTCGCATACATCTTCAGTTGGTGGTTTTTCGATTAAATTAATAGACTTAGACCGCACCAACATTTCAGATATGTTTGCCACTTATGATATATACAATAGCCCTATCGAAATCTGGGTGATCAGCGACTCTAATACTACTGCTGATGGTTGTTTATTGTATAAAGGAATATGCGGAATCCCAACTTATACACCGACACGAATATCATTACCTATTGAAAATTCCACATATACCGTGAATTTAGAAATGGGTGAATCCTTAATTGATCAATCGGATAAAGTTCAAAGAGATGTACCGACAGATTCTCTCGGTGAGGTGAAGCCTATTATATATGGTGATCATGTATCTAATATAGGACACACTACAACAGCGACCAATAATTTCTCAAAACGCACTAATTTGATTAAGTGTGTAGATATGGGTGATGATTTAAATTGGTCAAGTGGAGCAATAGGGACTCGCACGAAAAATTGGTATGTATCACAACATGAATGTAAATCAATCGATGAGGTATGGGCTTATGATACAGACTTAAAAGACTTCGCTAAATTGACGGCATTTAATACGGTTCAGAATGATTCAACGAGATGTGTTGTTTCTCATACCAATAGGATTGATAGATATGCTTATTTCTATCCAACTGAAGTACCTTCAGATTTGAAGGTGATTGTAAATAGCGGTGCTGTAACTAATGAAGCAAATATGGTTGATATGGATTTAAGCACTTATGGCTCTATATCTGCACAGGATGTTGATGATGTATCAAATGTTAAATCGGCTCAGATAGATGTATTGTTTGAAAACAATGTTTTTTATGAAAAATTTGATAATGCTGAGATAACGGGGATCGATGTATATGTCAAAACCAACTATTCACATCAAGGTTCATCTGGTAATGAGGTTGTTGATATGATTGGATATGGTGGAATATTTGGCACTATTGATATAAGAGGTTGGACAAATGACACCACATTTAATACTCAAGCATTTTCCACCACAAATAAATCAGATACACAGCCCAGAGTACGCTTCAAAATAGCAAGTGCTTATGGTGGTGTAAGTTATCCCACGAGAGAGCTAAAGATTTACGGAATGTTCATTCGGGTTAAGTACACGCCAAAAGATGATCATGATATTTATTTCGGAGGAACAGGAATTAAAGATGATGGCTCTGGAACAATAACTGGTTCAGCGAGTGCATTAATAGAGAATCCAAGTCATATTGCTGAACATATTGCTCGGAATTATATGGGATTGGCTACTGGTGGCATTGATACCACATCATTTGATAATGTGAATACCGAATTGACATCGAATTATAAACTTGCTTTTGGTATAAATAAGAGCATCAATTCTAAAAAATTATTGGAAAAAATAGGTCATCAAGGAAAGAGTTTTTTTAGATTTAATGCGGTTAATAAATTATCCGCTGATACGTTTTACGCTTCTAATAGTGCAGATATTGATGGTATTACATTAGATCATATTTTATCAATTTCATTTTCAAAGATTAGCCTTAAAAATTTGGTGAATAAACTATTTTTGAATTATTACAATGATACCAAGAAAAATAGTCTGCAAGTCACAAGGTCTTATGATACTGCCGATACAGGAAGCCAAGTACGATACAATGTGGTAAATGAAAAAGTGATTAATGCCAATTTCATTAAAACTGATACAACCGCTGGATTACTTGCGGATCATTGGGTTAAGGATTCGGCTGATTCTTTCTGGTCTTTCCCCCGAAATATTATTGATGTCGAATTAATAACAAGCAGAAAAGACTTTTTAGCCCTGGAAGTTTCGGATATAATAGAATTTGATAACAGTTCAATAGATTCATATAAATATATATATGGTGTATCCATCCGAAGTAAAAAATTTAAAATAATCAGTATCACTAAAAATTTACAATCTGTAAAGATTAAGGCAATAGAGGTTTAATATGGCAAAGACTTTTTATTATGATTCAGTTGGCTTATTAGAATCCACAATCAATGATGGTTCAGTTAGTCTTGGTGGGGCTGGATATAATTTCAGCGATGGAACTACATTAACCAACGAGGAATATGCAATAGATCAAAATATTACTAATGCGGTTACGGCATGGGCTCAAAATGATGCACTTTCGTTTGATCTCGGTTCTGCAAAAGCGGTTGATTTCTTGGCATTATATTTTAATGCGGCAGAAACAGATGATGTTAAATTTGATTATGACTCAGCCGCAACAGGAGACCCAGATGGTACTGCCGCAACTATTACCGATGCTTTTTCTGCAAATGCCTGGGAAGTGGTTGAATTTACACAACAGACTAAAAGATACTGGAGATTGATAGCAACATCGGGTGGTGGTTTAGTTGGATTAACTGAAGTTTCGTTTGGAAAAAAATTAGCATTTGAAGTTCATCCCGATATTGGTATAAGTGAAAAAGAAAAATTTGGTACAAGCAATACAAGGAGTATTGGCGGAGCAGAATATTCTTTGAAAATTCACGAGCCTATTAAAACAATCAATTTATCGTTTAAAAATATATCCGAGACATTTAAAACAAATCTTCAGTCTATGCAAAGCGAAGTTCAGAATTATAAAAAATTCATATATTCAGAAGATGGAACTACTGGAGATTTTCATTATGTTAGGCTTATGAATCCCATAGATTTTAAAGAAGTAGCATACCAAAGACATTCGTGTTCAATCAGTTTGATTACCCAGATTTAATTATATTTTTTTCAATGAATTAATTTATTAAATTCTACCCTAAAGTCGGGGGCAATCAGGGCGTTTGCTCTTTCATCGTCCTTATTCACACATATAAAGTTGCCCCTGACTCCCCCTTTTATATATACAGTTTCTTAACCCTTAAAATAAATTAATAAAAGGTTTACATTGTCATTTATTTGTATTAGGTTACATCGTGAATAAAATAAACAATAAGGAGTTTTCAATGAACCAAGCACAAAAAGACCTATTAATTGAACTGGTCAAATTAGAGAGAAATAGAATTACTCTTGCCTTGACCGATTGGAATATTACTGTATATGAAATGCGAGAACTTAATCAAGAAAGGGACTTATGTACTGCAACGCTTAAATCCTTAACAGGGGGTGAGTGATATGAAGGATTTAATCAGTGCTATGACTCATATTTATGGTGAAGGATGGGCGGGATTAACCAGTGGTGTAGAATTTGAGCATGGAGACCTCCAAACCTATGAACAAGCATACGTGATGTTAAAGACAATTACAAAAATATTGGAAGGGAAAAGTAAAGTCAAACAAATGTTAATTGATGAGATAATTTCACAAGGGGGTGAGTGAGATGTTGTACGGGAAAAAATGGAAAACATTAAAAGGGACAGATTGGAAAATCACTCCCACACATGGATACTATAAACTGATTGACGGTGAACGTACCCATATTTCACGATATTATGCCTACACATCAAGAAAAGGGAACGATTATAAAACAACATACAGGGTTCAGAAAGGTGATAAATATCTTGGGCAAAGGAATCGCTTTAAAGATGCAATGGCTTTAGCAGAAGGGGGTGAGTGATATGACTGAAACAAATACAGTTTATACACCAGTATGGGGTCATTGGCTTGGTGAAGAAGATGACAGGAAAGTCCAGATATGCAAAGCTACTGATTATCATTATGGAAGATACACTACATATGGAAGTGCGATTCCAGAATGGAAAGTTGATAGAAAAGAAAATCTTGGATATGTAGTAATGGTGGTGGAAGATGATCTAAGTAAAATCGAGTTCACAACACACGAACAACCAATCCATGAATTTAATACCAAACGGATGTCAGATAAACTCGCAAAAGAATGGGACAGATGGTGCTTAGAGAATAGCGTTGGTTGGATGAAAGAACTTTTAATTAAATACAGTAAAGCAGGGGGTGAGTGATGAAATTATTTAAAAAATACATTAAGAACCTGAGCACCGATGATAATTATATTTACTCCTACGGAACGAAGGTTGCAAAGATTGATCATTTCAGTAAATCTATTAAACCTTTAAGCTGGTGGTCGGTTACTACCTCTAAACATATTAATTATGCAGCTAAAGAATATGGCTACAAAGTAGAGGGGGTTTAATAATGGAATTTACTTGCATCCAATGTGAAATGAAATTCGATGAAAGATACATGGATTTCGATGAAAGGGTTTGTCATGAGTGTCTCGAAAAAGAACGATACTGCATGGAAGTTGAGTTCAAGCATCCCGATTTAGATTATGGGGTACTTACAGATGATAATTTGCTCGACCTCTTAAAACGCTTTAAATTAGCCAAATTGAAGGGTTTTGATACTTACTTAGGTAGCGTACCAAATATCAAGATTCTAAGCGTTAAGGACGTATTTACAGGCGAATTAGTACATCCTAATAGGATTAATGAGATACTGGAGGAGATATAATGCCAATACCATTCGGAACACTTAATAAACACTCAGAGGCTCAATACTTAAAGCTTGAGCAAAAGTACCTAAATCTTTTTAACTTTCTTGAAAGTCTCCTAACAATTACGGAGGGCGAAGATTTAGATTCTGATTCAAAAAAACTTACTCACTTCAATGCTCTTTGTATTCGAATTAATGAAGGGATTGAAAGATTCAATAAATTTACTCAGCAGGTTCGGGATGTCATGTTTCATGGGAACTCCGCAACCTTACCTCGTGTGCCTGAATCTGCTGAAATTGTTATCTATTGTAACAAGGAAGAACATAAGTTAATAATAGAGTCACTTGAACATATTGCTAATAGCTTTCCCTACTTGTATACCGCTGATCAGTTTCATGATTTAGCCAATGACATTAAAAACCTAAAAGGAGAATGAAAAATGAGTCAAATAAAAAAGATAAAACATTATTTGGAATCGGGGGGTAGGATTACACCACTTGAGGCTTTGGATAAGTTTCAATGTATGCGATTGGCTGCCGTAATTCACACACTAAGGGACGAAGGGTTAGATGTAATGACTAAAACTATTCGAGATGGACAAAAGTCATACGCTCAATACTATTTAGAATATCCAACTGGTAATCCAAATCAGTACGGATTATTTAGGGGTGCAAAATGAGATATTACTGGGAAGCATTATTCAGCGTTGAATATTTCCCATACTGGGAATTTTCGATGTTGATGTTTTTGGCATTGTTTTTGTCTGCATTAATTAGATTAATTGTTATAATGAGCACTGTTAAAGAAATGCGAAAAGACATTGCAGAGCTGAAAGAGATGATTATTATGTCTCATTCCATTTTAACCAAAATTTTAAAGGAGAAAAAATGATCATTATGAATATAGCAGAGTGGATTGCAAATGTATTTATCTTGGGAGTTGCTGGGTTAATCTGGGTAGCGGTTATATTCGGTTCAATGTTAGTGATTTCTGTAATTATTAAAACAGTAAAGGAGTTTAAAGGTGATTGATTTTATAGACGAATTAATAGAAGGCGTGGATGGGTTTTTAACAATGGTATTACCACCGCTCTGCGCTTTAACTTTATTGAATATTTTTTTTCAAATAATAAAATAGGAGAACATTATGGCATTTCTACAACTTAAAATGTCTCATCATATTGATAAGACCCTTTCCTTGCAGTTGCAGGAAAATCCGATTGCGGTAAAAGGTAAGCAATCTGGATATGAGGGCAAAACAGAATATCATCTACCTTGCGTAAATATTGGCGGCTCTTATTATGCTGCACCATATAAAGACAAAGAGCCCTTTGAGATAAAAACTGGTCAAGCGTTTGATTTTACTTGCTCGATTGCTCTTTATAAAAAGCTGGTAGATTATCAGAAAGGCGAACTGCTTGATGTCACTATGAATAAAACAGCAGATGGAATAAGATATAAAATAGAAGGATCAAGCAAAGAATGGACCAAAGCGGTTGAAGATACTCGCAGTGCAGTAGATAAGCCTTATGGATATAATTCTGTTAAGGAAAGGGACATAACCACCCAGGACAATATCAGATTTGGGATGGCTTTCAATAATGCGACCAAAATTGCTTGTTCTATTCCTGACTTAGATGCGGATGCAAAGGTTATGTTGGTTGATCATATTATGCCGAGAATGTGGGAAATAGTTAATTCCTTGGATTCATTAATGGAAGAACCTGTCCAAGAAGTAAAAGATGACGACCTCCCTTTCTAAACCTCGTTCAAAAATGAAACACAGGATGGCTCTGTTTAGCATCATTATGTTTTATCGAAAACAAATTGCAAAAGGGAAATGTAAACCGAATGGTGCAACCTACCTAAGAATGAAGGAACTTGAAGAAAGATATTTCAGAGTAAATGATGAAGAAATCTGAAAAGAAAAAACTACATTCTTTGGTTCGTGAGTTTGTTATGCTTAGGGATAAACGCTGTTTAAAATGTGGGAAGTCTGATAGATTACACGCTTCCCATATTTATCCAAGGGGCAAATATCCTAAGATGCAATTCAATTTGGACAACGTGAAGGCTTTATGCGTAGGGTGTCATCTCTATTGGTGGCATAAACACCCCATAGAAGCACGAGAATGGGCGGAAAAGATATTAGGCAAGGTCTTATTAAGGCGATTGAAGAAACAGGCAAATACGATAAATAAGGAACCCTGGAATTATAAAGACATCAAGCACGAAATTGAACAAAAGATAATGGACATAACATAATAAAAAATGAAAGTAGATTCGTATTTAAAGAAATCAGAGTTGATTAATATAAAACATCGTATAATCAGTTATGGTGCGGGAACCCAAAGCACTGCTCTGTTGTTAATGGGATTGACGGACGAACTACACGCAAGACCAGATTTTGCAGTCTTTGCAGATACGGGAGGGGAGCCAAAGGAAGTATATGATTATCTTGCTCTGATTAAAGATTATGTAAAAAAGGAGTTTGATTTTGATATAATTACCGTAAAAAACAAGACGAATATTGTTGAAGACTTATTGAATCCACAAATATCTAAAAAAACGGGAAATACTTATATAACAAGTCCGCCCCCTCTGTTTGTTAAGCGAAACGATAATGGAAATATTTTTATGATGAATAGAAACTGTACAGGAACTTACAAGATTAATCCATTTCACAGATATGTAAAAAGAAAATTTAATATAAAAAGACAAAATCCCAAACAATTCAAAATGATTGAACTTTGGATGGGAATCTCTATGGATGAAATGCAGAGAATGAGAGAAAGCCAAGACTGGTATGCATTTATACGGTATCCACTTATAGAAATGGAAATGGTTAGAAATGAGAGTATCAAGTTTGTTGAAAGATTCGGGCTTCCTACTCCACCTCGAAGTGCTTGTACGTTTTGTCCATATCATAATAATAATGAATGGAAAAGAATCAAGAAAAATTTTCCAGACGAATTTCAAAAAGTAATAAGGCTTGAAGAAAAACTACAAGAAGGATTAAAAGAAAATCCCGCTATGAAAGGAGTGCCGTATTTTCATAGAAGTTGTAAGCCAATAGGCGAAGTTAATTTTGGAGAGGAACAATATGGATTATTTAATGAGGGATTTCTTAATGAATGTGACGGTGTTTGCGGAATATGAATAAAGAACATTTAGAAGTTGCTCAGCTCACTCTTAATAGTATTATTGGGATTCAAGATACAATAATAGATATTTTGAAAAAACTAAACAAATTTGAAAAACAACTTACCTCACTAAAAGTGCAGAATACATCCATAAGCAAGATGTGTAATGAAATGAAACAGCAGGTGGATGCTACCATAGTGAGGAAAATTAATAAAAAAGGAGAAAGAAATGGCTAAAAGATTCATAGACACTAAAATATGGGATAAGGCATGGTTCCGTAGATTAACCCCAAAGAACAAATTATTCTGGATTTATTTACTGACAAAATGTGATCACGCTGGAATCTGGGACGCTGACTGGGAAGCGGCAGAGTTTTTAATTGGTGAGTGGGTTAATTATGACGAATTACCACCAGAAATAACGGATAAAATGGAATACATTAAAGGTGATGACCAATATTTTATCCCCAAATTTATAGAGTTTCAATATGGTGTACTTAAAGCTAATTCTAAACCCCATTTAAGTGTGATTAAGAGACTAACTGATAAAGACTTAATGAAAGGTATTGAAAGTGTTAGCCTAACTCTTAAAGCTAAAGATAAGGCTAAGAATAAGGTTGAAGTAAAAGAAAGGGAGCAAATATTCATTGATTATTGTAAACAATATTACAAGAAATTTGATATATCGGATGTTATGCTTGTTGATTTTGTAAACTATTGGACTGAAATTAACCCTGATGGTAAGAAAATGAGATTTGAGATGGAGAAGGTTTTTAACCATAAAAGAAGATTAGTCAAATGGAAAGAGAATAGTAAGAAATGGGAAAAGCCTAAGAAAGAACATAAATCATTTGAAGCAAAATTTGGTAAAACAAAAACAGGGCTGTATTTGGCTTATTGTTCCAGGTGTGGTAAAAAAGAAACACCAAATGACAGCTGGCAATTAAAAGATGGTTCAAATTGTTGTAGGGTTGAGTACAAACCAAGTGCCTAAAGCCCTTGAAGATTTAAGCCTCATAGAACTGGCGATCAAAAATACTGACCCAAATTTAGGGGACGTATATAAGAAAAAGGCTTTTAGGTATAGTAAAAGAAAAGAGGAAGTGGATTCCATGGTTAAATATTGTACAAAATGTAAAAGATGTTGGGCAGAACTTCCTCATTCGGTAGATGCTGCTAAATTTAGATATTATCCAAAGAACCAGATGCCGACAATAGGTAAAAAAAGAAAAACTTGTAAAAGGTGTATAAATGAATAATATTCCTACAATGAAAGAGATAAGCAATATCCAGCATAATGGCTATAATGTTATTAGTACATTTAGTGGATGTGGTGGAAGTAGTCTTGGATATAAAATGGCTGGTTATAAAGTATTGTGGGCAAATGAATTTATTCCTGCGGCACAAGATACTTACAAAGCTAATCATCCAAATACTTTTTTAAATATTAGCGACATAAGAAATATAACTGGGGAAAGAATTAAAAATGAATCTCAAATAGATGAAATTGATATATTTGATGGCTCTCCGCCTTGTGCAAGTTTTTCAATGTCTGGAAAGCGTGAAAAGTCTTGGGGAGTCATAAAAAAATATTCTGATACTAAACAAAGAGTTGATGACCTGTTTTTTGAATACACCAGACTGATAGACGAGTTAAAGCCTAAGATATGTATTGCTGAAAATGTAGCAGGCTTGACTTTCGGTATCGCCAAAACACAGGTTTTAGGAGAAAATCAATATAATTTATTTAACAAACAAGAAAAAACCATTTTGTATAAAATAGAGGAATGTGGTTATAATGTAAGCTATAGGATTTTAAATGCTAAAGACTTTGGTGTGGCTCAGAATAGACCACGAATTTTTATTGTTGGTGTTAGAAAAGATTTAGACCTGTCTCCAAGTTTCCCTATGCCATTAAATAAAAACTATTTAACATTTAGAGATGTTACTAAAGATTTAATTCATACAGATAAAGAGATTCAAGAGAGTTTGACTGACCCGAAATATGAATCATATAAATATATAATAAAAATGAAACCAGGTGAAACAGGGGATATGTATAATGAAAAAGGCAGCTGGTTTAGTTTAAAAAGACTTGAATATGATAAATATGTTGGGACTGTTTTACAAAGCCATGGGTCACCTGGTATGGCAAGTGCCCATATTCATCCTGAAAGAAATGGAAAATTAACTATAAAAGAATTAAAAAGGGTGCAGGGTTTTCCAGATGATTTTGAATTAACAGGAACGTTCCAACAAAAATGGGAACGAATAGGCAGAAGCGTTTGTCCTTCCGTTATGTATCATCTTTCAAAATGCTTAAAAGAAAAGGTTTTGGACATATGTTAAAAAAGTATTTTATAGACTCATTAAAAAAATTGGTAGGGAATGAAAAAAAAATTGCAATTTCTTTAAGTAGTGGGATTGATAGTCACTGTGTATTGTTTGGTTGCTTAGAGTTAGAGGTGGATATTCAATTATATAATTTTAATGTTCAAGATGTTAAAAGTCAAGATTACATATATAGCATACAGACAGCTAAAATATTTAATCTACCTATAATAAATTGCTCAATTCCTAATAAGGTAAATATTGATAATGTTTTAAAAATTATAAATAAATATAATAAAAAAAAGAAAGTAGATGTTGAATGTATTTATCCTTTTTTATATCTCTTGCCCTTTGTAAAAGAAAAAGTGCTATTAACGGGCAGTGCCTCTGATGGTCATTTTGGTATTAGTAAAAAAGCAATGATTCATTATAAAAATGATGTAGAAAAATTAATGAAATACAGAAAGAGCCTATTTGATAACCCTGATTATGCTCAGCGTTATACTCTTAATAAAATTGCCGAAACAGAATATGGGATAAAAGTAAAAACGCCTTTTGGGGATTCCAAAATTGTAGAATATTTTTATTATAAAAAGTGGGATGATATTAATAGACCGAAACAAAAACAATCTCTTCTTGATATGTTTCCAAATCAATTTAAAAAAATTAAAATTTTTAATCATACAAATCTTCAATGTGGTGATTCTATGATCAGGGAGATATTTGAACCCTTATTAGATAATAAAAAAATCAATATAAAAAATAGGATTCGTGTAATGGATTTATATAGAGATTTATATAATGAGAATAATAATAAACAAATGAGGCTCTTAAATGACTAAAGACGCAACAAACCCTACTAAAAAATGGGAATTTGATAAAAATGTAACAAACGTTTTTGATAATATGCTTGAGCGTTCTATCCCTGACTATAATTCTATGAGGAATTTAGTTATGCAGTTGAGTTTAGAAATAATAAAGGAGTTTAACATCCTGCCTACTAAAACAATAATTGATTTGGGCTGTAGTAAGGGAAGGGCGATGGAATCTATTTATAAAAAAGAGCCAGATTGTAATTATATAGGGGTTGAAATAAGTAAGTCAATGTATGATTTTTGTAGGACAGAATACAAAGACATTAATAATATTAAAATATTAAATGAGGATTTAAGAGAGTTTTATCCGACTATTAGCAGACCAGATAATATAGTTACATTATCTATTTTAACGCTTTGTTTTATCCCAATAGAATACAGGACTCTTGTTTTAAATAATATTTATTTACACTTATGTAAGGGAGGGGCGTGTATTATTGTAGAAAAATGCCTGAGTAGTACATATCAAATTTCCAAATATTTAGATAATGTATATTATGCAATGAAGTCAGACAATCAATATACGGAAGATCAAATAAAGAACAAGAGAAAAGCCCTTGAGGGGGTACTTGTTCCACTGACAACAGATTTTAATGAAAAACTCTTTGAGCAGGTTGGTTTTTCTAAAATAGAGATGTTTTGGAAAACATTAAATTTTGCTGGTTGGGTATTAATCAAATAATGAAGGTAGAAACCTACTGTGATCTCTGTGATAGGAAACGTAAATGTGAAAAAGCCAAAGACAATCTCTGGGTCTGTATAGTGTGTAAAAGGCTGTATTACCTCCTAAAATAAACCCTTAAAAAACCCTTATTTAACCCTTTACTTTTACAATTATTCATAATAAACTTGGTTGTGAATATTAATAATAAAATAAAGGAGTTAAACATGAAACAAACACAAGAATGGCTCACGTATTATATGCCAACAACTTACGTAGACCTCTGCGCCACTCGAAAAGGAGAAGGAAGCGACTGGTTTAGGATTAAAGAAGGCGACAAAGTGCAAGTCAGGGATACACATAATCTTGATTCTAACGAATGGTCTGAAGTGATAGAAACTGATCGTCAGTATG
>Ga0080013_1002396_pt1 | contig 22101 bp, 26 predicted proteins | sample ETNvirenome_6_85_FD_69236 | JGI IMG/M metagenome (GOLD analysis project Ga0080013, IMG submission 69236) | Marine viral communities from the Pacific Ocean - ETNP_6_85 (SPADES assembly) (version 2) | ecosystem: Environmental > Aquatic > Marine > Oceanic | place: Pacific Ocean | collected 2013-06-19 | reverse complement strand
TAGGCTTAAAGTCTCTGAGGAGAACCATATCCATATCATAATAAACTCCTCCAAACTTATACAGGACTAAAAACCTCATCACTCCACTACTCATCCAGTGGTTATGATCTCCTCCTGTTTTTAGATGGCTTTCAACACCTTCTAAGGGAGTTCCTTTGGCTAATTCTTGGGGATTATATACCCGAAAATCCACCAAATCCTTATAAGGTTGAATATTTTCTTGATCAGAAATATCATAATCAGACCAGACGATCAACTTGGTTTTATCTAAATTTTGAGTAGCCAAGTATGACTTGATAGCCAATAGCTCCTTGGGAGTGCGAACCTCAGTATACACATGAAAATTGGTTCGCTCCTCTGGGAAGCTGTAATCCTCGTCTTTTACGTTCCCAAGGAGGTCTAGCCCCAGACGGTAATTGTTGTAAAATAAGGGCTGCTCTTTTAAAGAGAGGTCGATCATGGTGTATTATAGTCTTACTTTAACCATCTCTTTAACCATTCCCCTAAAAGAATATTCCGGCTTCCACCCTAATGTTTCTTTAAGATAGGTGCAATCCCCTTTAAGGTCATGAAGTTCTGTTGGTCGAAAGAATGCGGAATCCACGGTGACATAATCTCTATAATCAAGGTCTAATTCAGAAAATACTTCTTCGCATAATTCTCTTACTGAGTGAGATTCCCCCGTTGCACATACGAAATCATCAGGCTCGTCATGCTGCAACATCATCCACATTGCCTTAACATAATCTTTAGCATGTCCCCAATCCCTAGATGCATCTAAATTACCTAAGGCCAAGTGGGACTGCTCTCCTCTAGCGATCTTTGTTGCGCCTTCCACAATCTTCATGGTAACAAAGTTTAGTCCACGACGAGGAGATTCATGATTGAATAGAATGCCGTTGGAAATAAACATACCATAAGAAGAGCGGTATACCCTGCATAAATTATGAGCATAAAGCTTCGCGCAACCATAAGGGCTTACGGGGAGCATGGGAGTTGTTTCTCGTCGGTAGCCATCTTCATCTACCTCATTTCCGAACATTTCCGAAGACCCTGCTTGATAAACTTTAGCAGTAGGACAACCTAATCGAACAGACTCTAAAATATTTAACACCCCAATCGCATCGGCATTAGTAGTAAATCCCGGCTGATCAAAACTAATCTTCACATGGGACTGAGCGGCTAGGTTATAGATCTCGTCTGGTTGTACCTCTTTAATTAAATGGCACATAGAACTAAAGTCCGTCACATCCCCATACTCTAAAGTAAGGTTAGGATGTTTATAAATCCCTGCTTCCTCTAACCTATTACTTTGGTACTCGGGTTGAGAATGTCTACGGAGAACTCCCCATACTTTATATCCCTTTTCCAGCAGTAACTCGGCAAGATAAGAACCATCTTGTCCGCTAATTCCTGTAATAATTGCTTTTTTCAACGTCTGCATGTCTCGTAATTTTCAATAAACCAGTCTACGGTTTGTTTAATACCCTCTCTAAAGGGTGTGAATTTATAATTAGGAAGGAAGTTTCTTAACCTTAGGTTAGAGGTAGGCTTTTTATACTGACCATCAGGCTTAGTACTATCAAAGATAAGATTCCCCTCAAACCCCATAACATCAGCAATAGTCTCAACTGCTTTCCTGATACTAATCTCCTCACTAGTAGAAAGAATCATGGGTTCTGTTCCTTCGTAGTGTTCAAGAATTAGTTGCGTAATCTCTCCTACATCCTTTGAGAAGATAAACTCACGAAGGGGCTCACCGCTACCCCATACAACTAAATCAGTATTATCTCTCTTAGCAAGGTAACATTTGTGAATCAATGCAGGAAGAACATGGCTATTCTCTAAGTTAAAGTTATCATTAGGTCCATAAATATTAGTAGGGATGATACAAGTATAATTTAAACCATACTGGGTTGCGATGGCCCTACTGTGAACCTCCAGCATTCTTTTTGCATGACCATAACCAAAGTTAGAATCATGGGGTTGGCCGTTATGAAGTTGATCTTCAGTAAGGGGGTACTGTGCTAAGGCTGGGAAGATGCAGGTAGACAAGAATGATACAACTTTCTTCACTCCTGTTCTTCTAGCTGCTTCAAGTACATTAGTGTTAATCATAATATTATCATAATAAAACTCAGCCATGTAATTCATGTTAGCACCTAACCCACCAACTTTACCAGCAGTATGAATAACTGCACTAGGACGAATTTCCAGAAAATACCTGTAGGTTGCGGCCCAGTCTGTTAAATCTAATTTCTGTTTTCCGTTCAGTTTATAATCAGCGGATATAGTAGATCCCACTAATCCGTTAGCCCCAGTTAATAGTGTTTTCATATTACTTGGTAAGGACTACGAGACTACTTGTTCCTGAAATAGGGGGGACCAATGCTTTATAAAAATCACAAGAGGTAATATTATAGTTATATCCTATATCATATAATTTCATATTTGTTCTCCAGTTCTCTTAAGTAATACTAATCCTCGGGTTAAATCCTTGCTCTCGTCATCCTGATCTATTTGAGAATAAGGGTACATTTCACAAAAAGTATTTACTGCATTTGTAACTGTCCCTATTCCACGATAATCATCTACTAACACATAGGGTATATTCAGCCTATCGCAATTTTGTAAGTCGGAATAAGCAGTAGCGTAATCATGACCCCCATCCACATGTGCAAAACCTATCTCGGTCCCACGGGAGAACTTCCCAAAAGTTTCGTGAGTGTTTCCTTGAATAAAAGTTACATCCTCATTTCCAAAATGCTCATTAACTAATTCTACACACTTACCTGACCAAGACTCCATATCAAAAGTAATAATTCTACAATGAGGTAAAAAAAGCTTTGCTAGATAACAAAACTCAGCTTTGTTTGTTCCTGTTTCTAAAATATAGTTAGGCTTATATTTTTCTAAACACTGTTTTTTAAATCTAACCTGCTCTTCTTCTTCTTGAAGAGCCTCGGCAGGAAAATGAAGACTAGAACCTTCCCTGTTATAGCCAGAGGCAGCTTTCAATTTTTCAATAAATTCAAAATCTATATTAAGTATATTTTTCATAATGAAACGGATTCCTTTATTCTTTCCAACCAATAATCGGGATCTAACTTTTCTAAACTATTATTTTTAACAGAATTATACTTAAAAAGGATCCAATCTAAATCTTCTAGTTCATCCCAGCTATCCACTACTATAATAGGCAGAGTTTCAAAATCCTGTAAGGCTGTGTTCCTTTTTATAATAGGAACTCTACCTAAACTAAGCACCTCCCAAGTCCTGTGGCAATCAATACCGTTGCCCTCTGGGCTAACAGCCATTTTATGATTTAAAATATCCGTAACGAACTGGGAGTACGGTAATGAGGGATCACTCCATGTTATGTACTCTTGTTTTTGGCATAGATCTCTTACAGGAATTCTAAGGGAGGGATTGGTATTGACGTTAAAATTAGAGTATATTAACTGTGTCGGTTTAGTACTAAGTGATGCTGAACTTATACGTTCAGTTTTTTCGTGAGCGAAATCATGAACATACCCATGCCCTTCTCTCTTACATGGAACTGTACTTTCAATCCCCAAAGGAATAGCTTCTAAGAGGGGGTGGTTGGAGCCTTTATTTTGGCAGAACCACTTCTTAATATTTTTAGGTGCTAGGGCTACAACCCTATCCGTTATAACGTAGTCACTGCTACCAGTAATAAGCACTACATCATTGCTTAACGATTTAATATATTCAAAATCTTGTAATATAAAATCTGTCTTACAGAAAATTATATTTTTCCCATCATGTATCTGGGATAGTTTATTTGTCTGAAGTACATTCATCTCTTTTAAACATGCTCCATCCATTCTAAAAACTTAATTTTAGGTTGCCACCCTGCGGCGGTAAGCTTCTCATTACCTGATACAAAGTATCTTTGGTCTGAGGGCCTCCAGTCGCCATACCCTGTGATACTGCAACCTAATAGGTCCGTAACTTCTTTAAAGGAATAAGCATTATACTCACCACCCCCTGTAATATAACCACCTGATTCCAACTTACCCTCTAAAGCCATTTCGTACAGGTCAACCAGATCCTCAACATGTAAAAGATCCCTTACTTGGGAACCATCACCGAAGCAAGTAATAGGGGTTCCCTTACTCTTGCAGGTCTTCAGCCAACCAATCCATCCTTGGTCTACAGTTCCTATCTGTGTCTCTCCATAGATACATGACTGGTGGAAGACATACCCAGAATTAGGAAGCATATCCAATACATACTGGGCTCCTGTACATTTACTTACCCCGTATGGAGTAGCGGGGTCACAAGGCATCAAGTCTGAGATAGGCTGAGTTACACCTTCAAGATCACCGAAGACTTTGTTAGTAGAGGCATAGATCATTTTACAGTTATTCTGTCTAGCTAACATACTTAATCTAAGAGTTCCCTCTGCGTTAGACCTAAGATCTCCTAAAGGATCTACCACAGACTCCCCCACACTTGTTTGTGCAGCCAAGTGGATGATAGCCTCTAAGGGAGGCAGAGGAAGCCCATCAAGGTTGTTAATGTCCTCAAGGAAAAACAGATGAGACTGTAGTGAGTCTATCACTGGAGGTATTGAGGTCTTCTTGCTAAGGTTATCAATACCGATTAATCTGTACTTCTTCTCTAGACGCTTCCATACGACATTCCCAATAAACCCTGCTGCACCTGTAATTAAAATAGTTTTCATTCGAGAATCTCCTTCCAAAGCTCAAGGACTTGGACTTTCTTCTTAGCATAAAAAGTTTTCATAGTTGCTGTTATTTCTTTTTGATCATAAGTATCTAACAACTCATACAAATGATCTACACTATCAAAAAGTTGAATCCCCGGCATATTATCAGCATCATACCAATCTGCTAATTGTAACCACTCATCCTTAAGGGGGCCATTTAGATTATTTGCAAACTCTAACTCGCTAAGGACATGCTTACCCTCATCTTTCCACTGCCTAAGCAGGGAGTAGGAGGGAACAAACATAGGAATCCCCATACCATATTGCTCAAAAGATGACATAACGCTAATGTTATATGGAATATGAATAACTCCAGCTAGGGCTGGGAGCTTATTCCTGTCGTATACTTGAGAAACACTAAAGTTGGGATTAATTTTATCATGAACTATAGATGATCTCAGCCCATCTCTATTCCTGTCCCAAAAAACAACAGCCCCACTTTCCGCATTACATTCTAAGTCTTCTACATAAGTACAGATAGATGGGATATACTTCCACTCTCCACCACAGAACTCTTCAGCATACTTCTTGTCATACAGATTATTAGCTATGAACTTAATCTGACCCCTGTTGTGACCTTCCATCAGTTTCCTATTTAGCCATTCTAACCTTTCTGGGGTAGCTTGCTCTCCGCTCCCGCAAGGGTAATCATACCTAGTACATGCAATTGTGTAGATAGGCTTATCAAATTGCTCAAACAGGAGAGCGAAGGCGGGTGGGTAGGAGTGAATGAACCCATCATATTCCTTCAGTTCATCTTTATACCTAGCATAAAAATCATCACACATCTTTTGATCAATGTTGAAGAAGTTAGAGGGGTTAAGAATCTCCATAGCACCTTGAGGTTCGTTATTAACCCAAGTGTGCCCTGACATGCAGCAAGAGTCTACTTGGTATCCAATCTCTGGGAGTAGTGTCTTCACATCATGCACAATGGAAATGTGCATATCAATATTAAATAATTTTTTCATGTTAGTACTCTGGTTTCCATATTATAGTAGAGACTCACTAATATTCGCTGAATACCGATAAATATGGAGGTAGTGTCCTTGTAAGTAAATACTTTCTTCTACCTTGGGGTACAATCTGGTGAGCCAATCAATGTCTTCCCCTATCTGAACACCCTTCATACTGTGAGGGTTTCTAAAGCTCTCAGACGCTGCTAGAGAGGTCTTCCAGCAGCACCAATGGTACGGAGGTCGCAAGGTATCCTGATAGCGTGTAGAGTCGTTAGGATCAGGGAGAACATGTTCGTGTGGGTTCCCCATCTCAGCGAAGACTCTAGCTTCCTTCCCCTCAAGATAACACATTTGATCAAAGGAGATAACATCTACATCTGGATTTGCGGCAATGGTCTCGGTAAGCTTTGAAACATAGTTATCTGCCACATCGTCATCGTCATCAATCCAAGTTAAGTGAGAACCTCTAGCCAACTTCAATAACTCATTCCTTTTCTCAGAAATACCAAAGGATTTATTATCCATAATGGAGATGATCTCTACATCTTGTCTCTCCCCAATTTGAGTTTCAAGCTTTTCCATTAGCGGCTTAAGGAAATGAAGGCGACTCGGGATAGAAAGAATAAGAATACTAAGTTTAATATCATCTTTGTTTTTAGGCACCGTATTCTCTTCTCATAAAGTCTTGAAAATATTCTTCTTGATCAAGTATTTTTCCAGTCCCTGCATAAGCTTGTCCCACAAAATGTTTTGGATCTCGTTTAGTTGGAAAAAACTCTTTTTCAAAAAAATCATCGTGAACTAAAACTTTATTTTTTACTTCAGGATAAATAACTTCTCTTAAAAAATTTTGATCTACCTGCCAAAAACTCTCTTTCTTGTATTCCTTAATCCACTTCTTAATATCAGAAAGTACACCCCCTCGCACTCCCCACATTCCTCCGAGAATTTGAGCACTATGCTGATGATTATCACGCATAATATGAAAAGGTTTATCACTTTCTAACCACTCATCGACCGCTGCCTTTTCTCTAAACCAAAGACGAGAATCACAGTCCCGAACAATAAGGGCATCTAAATTAGGATCGGCAGCAGCCTCAAATCTCCAAAACATTCCAGTCCAATCCCCCTCTTCTTCTTTCTTAATAATTTCTACATTATTAAACTTCTCTAACATGTTTATAATATACTCTGGGGTACTAGTCCCTATATAAAATCTACATAACCAGTCAGGATATACAAGCTTTGCCAAGCTAGCATTTTGAAGAGCACCTAAAGTGTAACGGGTATTATCCCCCCATAAACTAAAAGCAATTATCTTCATGAATAAGTTTTCCTAATCCAATTATCTTCTTGTAAATGTTTGATATTTCTTTGTTCATCGCGGGCTGTAGAGACTCCATTGGGATTCTGGTAAAACACTCCTAAGAATTCATCTAGCTTTTTAAACTTAGCTCCTTTTGAATTCATCCTACACCACATTTCAAAATCACCAGAAATAGTAAAAGAGGAATTGAACATGCCACAATTAATTACTGTCTCTTTTTTTAAGAGGGGAAAAGGACCACAACAACAACCACGAAGTAAATTCTGTATATCATTGGCATCGTTCCAATTATAAAAATTTACAATATTCTCATGGTTGATATCTGAACTGATAAAACAATTAGAATAAATCACATCTATATGAGGATATAGTTTAATATATTCGGCTAAAGTATAAAGAGTATTCCCAAATAATTTATCGTCTGTATTATAATTCATTACATAATCATAGCAACTATTATCAATAGCTAAATTCCATGCCTCATAAATGGAGATCCTATTATCACAAGATAAAATTCTATTTTTAATTCCTTCCCTAAAATTAAAATTTGAAATCTTTTGTAATGAATCATCACTAGAAGCAGCATCTACGAATATTACTTCAAACTCTTTTAAGAACTGGCTATTAATATAGTGTAAATAGCGGTCAATATGTTCACTGGAATTATAAGTAGAACATAAAATGCTAATCACTGTCCCAACCCATTTGCATTTCCCGAGAAAGGTCTCACCCAGTAAATAACAGAACCAAACCAATCTATAGTAAGTCCTGCTATAGCACATGCATTAACATGAAAAAAATCGGCAAGATCCGCATTTGCAGGTGGAACATTATCTAAGAAAGGAAGCTGACTAAAAATCCTAGTACGATACGTAGGCATAGATACATTTCCTGGTACAACTCCTAACATAGAATTCATGGATAGGTCTCTGGAAGTTAAAAGTTTTTCACCAGTTTGAGTATTAAATAGATCAACCTCCATCCTAAATCTCACTCCTCCAATCCATACATCTACTTCAGGTTTCTCCTTAAGTTTCTGTCGGATAATATCCCCAGCACCTGGAGCAAATACATCGTCGTCATCTAAAAAGGTAATGAATTCAGTTTCAGCTAGAGCAGCACCAACATTAGCACACATACCCCCATAGTATCCCCACCTTTTTCCTAACTTAACAAACTTATTAGCTCCAGGGGCACTAGTGTTTATTCCATCACTGATAACTATGGTCTTAAACCCCTCTCTTTTAGCAGAAGCTATAGCTACCTTAAGGGTTGGTCTTCCAATGGTCTTGATAATTACTGTGGTATCACTCATATTTCCACTCAGCGTTATAAGTTATCTCTTTATCATGGTCTCTCCCATGAACTAAACCTAAGGACTGCTCATAAAGCTCTAACCTATGCTTTGCTACTTTATTTAGATCAAAATATTCTTCCGTAATCTTATGGAGATTTTCTCCCATTTCTTTAAGATGCTTAGGGTTACTTAAAACCTTAGCTAGAGTTCTTACCCATATTTCCTTAGGCGCATTAGCAGGAATCAAATAACCTGTCTTACCATTAACAATTGTCTCATCGTAACAACCTACATCAGAACAAATTAATGGAATTTTATATCGTCCACATTCTGCTACTTTAATTTCCGACTTAGAATCATTGAAGGCATTCATCTGAAGAGGGGCAATACCTAAATCAACATTAGAATAAATACCCCCATAACTGTCAGGAGGCAGAGCATTATAAATTTGCCAATTAGGTGTACCTCGGAATCCGCTAAGAAGAATCTTCTTATAATTTTTCCATACATCGTGCTGCCACTCGTCTTTAACAGTGCCGTCTTCTTCCTTATTGATCATAGGAGCACCATAAAAACCCCAATGAACCCGTTCTCTACCAACTTTCGCATTAACAAGGTGAGGGATCCCAGCAAACTCCTTCACATCCTCTTCATGGTGAATACCCCCTGCCCATCCTATCCTAACCATCTTACGTGGGTTAGGCTTAGACTTAGGAACATTCCACGCTGGTAGGTTATAATCAATAGCATTTTTTACAATTGCCAATACCCCACCACAAAAAGGTCTAATACGTTCAGCAAATTTTCTCTGTGTAACAGTTACTAAATCAGAACTAGAATAAATGAACTTGGTAATATCTTCCAAATTACGTTCTTTATAGACTCCATATAATCTATGACCCTCATATAAACCCGTAAGAAGATCGTCTGTATCAAAATGTACAAACTTACCAAATTCTTTTGCTTTACCTACAATACGTGCAGTGTAGGGTCCACCCCAATTAGATATATTATTAAGCCATACAATATCACACCATTTCAGATCTTCAAAAGTCCAATCCTTCTGCCACGTTCCAGTACCAACACCCGTCTCAATAATACCTAAAGGATTAAGATTGTATCTAAACTCTACTTGATCCCCATAAAGCTCTTCAAGCTTACGCATGGGAGATATAACTCGGTAGTAAGAACAACCCCCCTCATTAGCTGGGGCACACAGGATTTTTAATTTTTTCTTTGCCATGTCGTACCTAAAAAAAGAGGAGGACGAGTATTAGCACCCGTCCTCCTATTATAGTCACTTAGTCCTTAAATTACGCTGCTTCTTTCGCCTCGTCTTCAAAGACCTCTTCAGTCGATTTCGAAGAGTGAGTCATGCCAAGAGCGGCAGCCACACTCCCAAGAGATGCTCCAAGATCAACATTCTTGTCAGAGGGCCAGAGAGCTTTAAATGCTCCCACATAGTGCTTACGCTTCCTACGGAAGAATAGCAATAGCAATGCTTCCCAACCCGCTAAAGCAGGGAAGAATGTTTTTGCAATATGCACAGCCCCCTTTACTGCCGTACCAACAGCAGTATCACCCCAACCATCGAAAAGGGGAATGTGGGGGGAAGCTTCATCAACAAGGTCTTTCTTGTCAACGACAACTACATCCATCCCTTCTGGAACAAGATCACGAACTTCCTTTGGTAAGGAAGAAACAGGCACCGTTGCGGCATCTACACCCTCACGTACAAATTGTGAGGATGTTACCACCATTTCGTCGTCACCGATAAACTTATCAATAGCTTCACACCCTGCAAATAGGGCCATGGCGAGAAATAGAGGTGCAAAGATAAACAGTTTTCTCATAATTAATTACTCTGCATTTTTTGGAGGTAATCATCATCCTTCACATCTTCAACAGGTGTAGGATTCTCCTTACTTCCTTCGTGAGATGGAAGAAGACCTGTAGCGGCTTCCTTCACACCTTCATAGTCCTCCAACTTAACCAGAGCATGAATATCGTGGAGGGAATCCATCCATGCTGCGACTTCCGCCTTACTCCCAGCCTCAGAAGACTTGGGACGAGGCTGAGATTGATCATACTTGGGCCATTGGCCTTCCATAATCTTAATAATTTTAAAATCATGCCCCTTGTCGAGATCGGTGATATCACCAAAATCATCATCGAGCATAGCAGCGATAATCTTCTTGAAAAGAATAACACCGATAGAAAGAATCTTTACGTCACCCGTTGCGCGATCTACTACATTCATGTAATAGCGGGCGCGAGGCTTAATTTGGCGTGCTAGTTCTTCGTCCTTATTAGGCTCCTTCCAAAGCGAGTAATAAGCATCGCAAAGAGGACAAGGTTCCCCATGGATTTTGCGACAATGAACGTTCTTAACTTGTCCATCACCCGTAGGAATCCTATGAATCTTTGTTTCAGCATAGAACATAGTCTCCTCATCTTTACCAGGAAGGATGCGGACAGCATTAGTGCCCTCTTCAAGCTGGACGAACTTTGAGAGGAAATCCGCATTTGCGTTTCCCTTACCAGCGTTACTCAATTCTTCGTGTTTTGCGCGAAGCGCATTCAAGTCAATAGCCATTGTAAACCTCCTTATGGTTAGTTGGGCCAGTTATTATATTATAGTCGTAGTTTGCGAATTTTTTAGGTTATCTGTATAAATTTGTTTCGGCGCGACGGTTGGATGATAGCTGTACAAGCATATCCTTCTTATGCTCCAACGACGACACCAGACCCTTCAAAAGAGTATACTTAAATGAACACTCATTTACACTTTCTGTATATACTGCGAACTCAGCACTTGATTCAACAAAATCATCCAAATCCTTAGCAGTCTGTTTTGCTAGTGTAGACCCCTTTTTCTCTTTTCGGGTTTGAGCCGTATATTTGGTCAATTCAAGATTAGCCTTATCCAGCTTATTTTTTGCTACAGACAATAGTCCCTGATAGTACGAATATACAGAAGCTTGTTTTGCCAACTCACTATCAATTTCGTGCTTATCGAACTGGGTTGCTGCGTCTGCGATATCTACATAATTTTCCCAAGTTAAATCTTCTAACGCTTCTAGTAAATCTGTTGCTTTATTCATAATATTCCTCAAAAAGTGTATTCCATAATTCTGGGTTCAGGTTTTTAAACATAAGAAAACACCTACACGCTGCTTCCGTAATAAATTCGTTACCCGAAACTACGAGGTCTTCATCCTTGTCATGATCTCCCCCTAATCCAAAAGTTTCCATAAGAGCATGACACACCTCATGTATAATAGTAGGGTGAGCTATATTATCCTCCATTTCTTTTTCTAAGGTAATTGTAAATTCGTTAAAATCTGTAATACCATAGCATTGAGTACCGTCGCTATCCCTTAAACCTTTTTTTAATTTAAAATCAAACTTCGCCCACCCCACATCAAACTGAGCAGGAAGTTTGTCCAGTAATTTTTTACTCTTCTTCGTCGTCATCCTCACCTTCTGTCATTCTCAAGATGTTATAATCTATGGTCATAGGAACAGTAAAACGGGGTCTACCGTTTCTGGACTTGACTACGTAAGCTCGCATACGACCCGTATCAAATTCTTCTTCACTCTGGTTTAGTGAAATAGCAAAATCACAAGTTCTAATTTTACCATAAGAATCACCCAATTCCGAATCAGTGATTATCTTCACAGCCCTTCCTAGTCTGTTAGTCTGAGTTGCAGTCCACAGAAGAACCTGTTCTTCCATAGCTAGCCCTCGTAATTCCTCAGCTATCCTCTGTTGAGCCTGATACTCGTGCTGACCCTCTCTAGTGGGCCTGAGAAGCTCTAGGTAATCAATAATGATTACGTCAGGGGAGAACTCCTCATAGTTTCTAAGTTGTACTAGAAGGGCTCTCAGAGTATTTACCGTGGCAGTGCCACAGGGAAACTCCTTAATCATAAGCTTACTATCAGGGAAATTGGTTTGGAAAATACTTAGCCTTTCATCCACTTTTAGCTGCGCGGATGGATCCTTTAATTGAGTCTGTGGGATTAGGGTCATCACAGAATCAAACCTCTGAGCAATCTTGTCCTCCGACATTTCTAGGGACACGTAAAGAACCTTTCGACCCTCCACCATACTTTGCACCGCTTGATTAACAAGCCAAAGAGATTTTCCCACCCCTGGTGGGGCAATAACCATTGCAAGTTCCTTCTGGCCCAAGCCCCCTTCAAGAGAATGATTTAATGTAGGTAATAAAGTTTTATACTTATCCTGTTGCTCAGAATTATGGGTTCTATCCCATCTATCTTTAAGATTAGTAAAATAGGTCTGCCCTATATCAACTGTACGACTGACCAATAAAGCTTTTCTTATAAGCTGCTCAGTCTCTTCCACCCTATCTTCTTTAATAAGTATCAAGGATTCCTTGATAGCATCCTTCATAGCCTCACGTTTGGCGAAGGTTTCAATCAAATCTAGATAATACTCATCAGCATCCAAGGCAGAAGTATCTAGTTTGTTGATATAGTGAAGTTCATCTGTAAAATCATGGAGAGATTCTTTGTCCGACTTAACGGAACGAAGCTCCTGTACAATAAAATCATCAGTAGGAAGTTTCTTGTACTTCTCGTAATGATCTCGAACTACAGAAAAGATTCTACCGTGAGAAGGAAATTCAAAGTATTCAGGCTTAACAAGGTTAACAATTTGTAGGTAAAAATCTGAGTCAGATTTGAGAAGATATAACATTCCCCTTTGAATGTTTTCACTAAATTCATACATTTTGTTTTTATTTTTTCTAAGTTAAATCGGGTTTAATCTTTTTGTAGGGGTTTATTCCTGCTTTATCATAGGTTTGGGAACTTAATTTTCGGGATGTTTCTAGCTTATCTGCAACCTCCTGATCATTTAATCTCCGCGCTCTATCCAACAGCTTTTTAGGGGGAGTATATCTGTCATAATGTTGCCAACCAGTCTTCATTCTTTCTTTCACTTCGCCTTGAAGCTTCTGGTTGATCTCATCTGATCCCCCCTCTCTATTGTAACCTGTTGTTTGTGACCAACCTGCTCCCTTGAATCGAATAGCAGGAGCTTTTCGGTTCGTCCAGTCTTGTCCACACCTCTTACCACAATCTGGGCATTTTGTTTTGTTTGCGGGTTTCCCCCAAGGATATTCTCGCTCCCACGATACTTTGCACTCATGACATGCATACTCATAAATTGTTTTCATATTAAGCTCCGCAGTCTCCTCCTACTAATGAACAAGCTTCTCCGACTGCGACTGCTTGTTCAGATTTTTTTTCCATGTACTTATTAATATTTTCTTTAATAAGAGGGATGGCTTCTAGTGGTTCCCCTTCTTTAGCCCCTGCTCTATACACAGTAAGACCTTTAAGGTATGGGGCATAATCTAATGCTGCCTGAGAAAACTCTTCAGGTGTAGAAGTAGAAGGGAGATTGATTGTTTTAGATATGCAAGAGTCGATATACTTCTGAATCGTTGCCTGCACCTTGATATGATCTTCGGGGGCTATATCATAAGCGCCAACAAAAAATTCTAATGATTTCCCCTCATCATAATATTCTTGGAACAACGGATCAACAACTAACTGCTCTTTCCAAATGTTGTTACTGCGCCAACGCCTGTTATACATAGCAGAAAAAATAGGCTCAATGCCGCTGGAAACCCCGTGCAGCATACTGATAGTGCCGCAAGGAGGAATTGTAAGCATAACAGCATTCCGAATACCGTAACGTTTGATAAGCATTCGAATCCTAGCTGGAAGCGTTTGAGCAAATTCTTCATTTAAATACTTCTTTGGATCAAACTCAGCGAAAGGAGTTTTATCTCTTGATAGATATATAGACTGTTTGTATGCTTCATCTCTAATAGTAGCAAAAAGTCTTTCCAAAAATTCTAAGCACTTCTCAGATCCATAAGTGATCCCTAACTTAATCAGCATATAATGAAGTCCTGTAACCCCTAATCCCACGCGACGTGAGTGTTCAGCTACGGTCTTACATTCATCAGTAGGAAAACTATTAATGGTGAGAACGTTATCTAGAAATCTAATCCCTGTTCGGACAGTTCTTGCAAGGCGTTTCCAATCTAGATCACTTCCATCATCAAGTACCATATTGTTAAGATTAACATTACCCAAACAACAATTGCCATATGAAGGGAGAGAAATTTCACCACACGGGTTTGTTGAATCCAATTTCTCAAAATACGAAACATTAGTATACGTATTTGCTAAATCAATATTATATATACCAGGATCCCCCGACTCTACAGAATTTTTCCAAATCAAATTCCACAGATCCCTAGCTTTTAGATCTCTACGCCCTAACATTTCAAACGTATCAGTAAACTTTTCTTTATGAAAATTCTCCGCTCTATGAAGAGCATCCTCTTCGTTAAGTCCTAGTACGCTTACGGTATCCTCTCCGTTACGAGAGAGATCGTATGAGTGATACTCTTTGTTGTTAAACGTAAAGTACCAGTCCTCTTCAAGCTCAACAGCCTCAAGGAAACGGTTAGTAATAGCTACAGAAATATTAAAGTTATTAAGCTGACCTTGATCAAGCTTTACACTTAGGAACTCAAGAAGATCGGGGTGAGTAATATTAAGAATACCCATGAGAGCAGTACGTCTATTCTTTCCCGCACGGACATGTTCCCCCACCTCATTAATCATTTTAAGAACCGAAACAGCACCAGGGGCAGAGTTAACTACACTTCCAATGTCATCTCCTTTAGGTCTAATTTTAGATACATTAAAACCTACACCCCCTCCTGCACAAGAAATTTTATACATGTCCTGAACAGTTTTCCCAATAGAGTCCACACTGTCTTCAGGAATAATAACATAGCAGTTAAGAAGATTATGATTACCTCTGTTGCGGCCAGCACCAAAAATGATACGACCTCCAGGTATAAAATCACCTGACCCTACTGCCTCATAAAATACCTTCTCAATTTTTTCTTTATCTTTGTCGAGTTCGGCAGACGCAATTGTCTTAGCTATAACTTTAGCTCTCTCACTCCATTTTGTTTCACCTGGATATGCATATCTCGATTCAAAAATGTCCTGTCCTAAACTATTGAGTGTGGTCTTTACCATGTTACGCCTTTAATGTTGACAAACCTTTCTTCTTTATAATAGAAAGTCGGGGGGAAGAGTCTAAAAGTGTCTTCAAATACTTATTATGTGTGATAACGAAAACAGTTTTGTTTTTCTTAATTTCTTGTAACAACTGATGAAGTCCTTGGACACCTTCTTCATCAATATTCTCTGCTACCTCATCAAAGAAAAGCAAATCTACATGCGACGAATCTGTAAGAAGAAGAAGGTCTTTCAAACCAAGCATAATGGCAAGATTGATTTTTCGTTTTTCTCCACCAGATAGGGATATATACTGAACCAGTCTCCCATCGGTCTCTATTTTTTCATTCAATTCTTGATCAAATTCTACAAAATATTTAGAGTTTGTTAAGTATGACAGGTAGAAGTTGCACCTCTCATTAAAATACTCTAATACGTTAGCTATGATGTACTTAATAACTCCTTGTTCCGAAAAAGCCTTCTCCCAGAAGCGCATAACTTCATACCAAGTTTTATTAAAATTCTTTTTCTCCTCCGCTATGGAAATAGTTTCAAGTAGCTCCGTCTTCATACCCTCGTAGTTTGTTTCGTCTCTGCACAGATCTTTGTACTCTAAAACTTTCACGAATTCTCTAGAAGTTATGGGCGCAGTCCAACGGGAATCTTCAAGGAGTTTAATATTACATCGCTTCTCGGTAGTCTTTTCCTTAAGAACATCAATCTCTTTAGCAGCCTCATCTGGATTAAAATATCTTTCAATGATCGGCTGCTGACATTTCTCACAAAAGTCAAATGCTGAGGGGTTCTTTAGCTTTTCTTCTAAGTATTCTAGCCTGTCTTCGGATGCTCCTATTTCCTTCTGTTGGGCAGAGATATTACAGTCTAAATCAAACTCCTTCTTCTCTCCGTCTAAGATATCCTCCAGCGAGAGACTTAGGGTGTATTCATCGTAAGTTGAAAACGCCTTCTTTCCTTCCTCGATCTTGTCAATCTTCTTATCTAAATTGGCAATAGTCTTTTGATGTTCCTTAATTACTGCATCCTTTTCCTTTATTCCTTGATAAAAATTAGACTTAAAAGTTTTAATTTTATCTCGCATCCTAAAGATATCATCCAAGTTCAGAAAATTTCTAATGATAGTTCTCTTATCATCAGCGGAACAATCTAGAAAATTAACTTCATTAGACTGACCGAAAAACATAGAAGCTAGGAGAACCTTATGATTAATATTCAGAAAAGAATCAATAGCAGCTTGCGTAGCAGCTACTGTATCTTGTGTTCTATTAGTGTTGCCTACCATAAAATGTAGTTTAGTAGGCTTTTTCTGACGATTAATGACCACTTCCTCGTTCTTGTGAGTAAGGTGTAACTCTACTTCACATTTTTTCTTCGCTTGATTGTTAACCAAACTATCTTCTGTGCTCTTCCTGATAGTCTTACCACTCAGGACAAAGAAAAGAGCTTCGACCAATGCACTTTTCCCAGAACCATTAGATCCCCCTGTATCCTTGTTTTTTCCTTTGATTAAAGTAAGACCGCTATAGTCAGAAAAATCGAGAGAGGCTTCTTTGAAAGAGTAGAAATTTTTTATTTTTATTTTACTAATCTTCATTTTTAAGCAGCCTATACCCCTCCATAAGACGATCAGTTGACAGGGTAGAATTAGCTGACTCTACATAATCAGATATAATCATCTCGTTAATGGAAAAAAGATCTCGATCTGGATTGTAAGAGGAAACTTCTTCTTCATTAAATATTGGGGCATATTTTACATCTATGTAAGCTACATCTAATTTTTCATAAGGAATGGGAGCATGATCAGCCCCTACCATTACCCGTAGAAAAGTAAAGTAGTTAGGATCATTTATAGTTTCCAAGTTATCCTCTATCTTACTGACAGGATAAACTAGATGACGGGGACCATGATTAACCTTTTTAAATTCTATCTTAGGAGGCTCGTGTCCAACCACATTATCACTCAAAACTGCATAGAAGCTATCCTTGAAGCACTCTCCGAAATTAGTAGTGTAAGGAGTGCCTAGACAAACTACTCTTGTATGAGCGTCTGGTAATCCTCCTTGTCCCTCACGAAAACCATGAATATGCCCCAAGAAAGTAGTAGAAGTAAAGTTAGAAAGAGGAATGCCAAAGTCAGCGTCCCCAGCGGAATTAAGGCAACCATCATAACCAAAGTGGCCGAATACCGTAAACTCCTTAGGGACCATTTCCAAAGCAGAGATAATAGTTTCTTCATTTTCATAATGAGGGATAAATACCCTCCTCCTTATCTTATCAACCCAGGTATGATTGATAATTTTTACATCATTAGTTAGATCTTCAAACAAACTAAGAGAAGTTACTCCATCGTCTGCTTTTGTCTCACTATCATGATTTCCTCGCAACACATACACACATGTAGCATCCGTTGATAGTTTTATATTGTCTAAGATTTTCTTAAAACTAAGAAGCTCAGATGGAGATGGTTTACGATACATAAACACATCCCCCATTATTATAACCTCATCAGGCTTCTCACTATTAAATATTTTTAATATACTTTCACACTGAGCATCTAAAAGTCCTGGGACTCTAGCATTCAGGTGAAGATCTGTTATAAGGAGGGTTCGCAATTCATATACTCCTTAATTTCCTGGAGATTTTGTGGCTTACCATCTTTAAAATCTACCTCAACGCCATCCCCAAAAGAGTGTCCCACCTCAGCATCAATCTTAAAAGGAACATCAAAATGAATATTAAAATATTTTCTAATAAAAGGATAGTTTACTAGCTCATTGTAAACAATTTCCAAACACTTGGAAATATGATCTTTATGACAGATTAATTCAATACTATCATGAACAGTAGCAACAGGGCGAGCATCTACACCCTCCTCTCTAAGCGTCCTGTGTGTCCCCAGGAGCCCACATAAAAGTATATCTGATGCAGTGGACTGGATGGTAAAATTGAGCCCCTGACGAGCGGCACGGCTTACCACAGAGTAATCCTTAGAAATAATGTCAGGGAGGTTCCTGCGTCTTCCAAAGATGGTATAAGCATAATGATTTTTCTTAATAAACTTCTCTACGAAATTCATATACTCAAAGATAGCTGGGTAAACGTTCTGGTAATTAGAAATAATATTCTTCGCTCTACCCATACTAATGCCTGTAGTTTCGGCTAGATTAAATGGACCACCACCATATGCAATTAAGAACGACACAGCTTTAGCGATTTGGCGTTCCTCTTTAGTAATCTCAGACTTATTAAACAGCATCTTTGCAGTATAAGTATGAAGATCCTCTCCATTAATGAAGGCAGTTTGCATATTGCCATCCTTAGCTATATGAGACAGGACTCTCAATTCCATAGCCGCATAGTCTATCGTGACAAAGTAATGATCTTTGGGACAGACAAACAAGCTACGGATATTATTTTCCTTATCTCTAGGCAACGTGTGGAAAGAAACCCCCATGGGTTGTTGGGCAATATAGGCAGCACAAGATAGTCTTCCAGTAGCAGTCCCATCAAATCTATAGTCTACAAAGACTTTAGGAACTTTATTGTACCTGATCGCCTTCCTGGTTCCCACGATGTAAGTCTTCTCTAACTTCTGAGACTTACGCAGAGCCAGCAGCCCCTTAATAAAGTTTCGCGCATTTCTTAGGTCTTCAGTTTTCTTTTCCTGAACAACAGACTGACTGATGTGTTTCCCTTCATTTCTATAGTTCCATTTACCCACGTTTTGTTAACTCCGTTTCGATGTGATCTAGTAGTAATTTAAGAGTAGGTGCAGACACAGAAGGTGATCCTTTATTGGTACGATCAGGAGGGTACAACTCGAATGCCCCTTCCCTGGTATATAATATCTCAATCAGGTTATTATTCGAAGAAAGGTTATCCGTAGTTTGAACTTGGTCAAACTCATACAACTTATCTTCCTCCTCTATGTTAGCCTGGGTTAACTGGCGAGCTACCACTTTTAACTTCTTCTCACTAACTTGCATCCCCTCATATTCCATTTCCGAAAAGGTAGAGAGGGATGGCATGATAAGCTTAGAGATGATCTTCTCCATCCCCAACTCCTTAATCTTTTCCTCAATAAGATTGAACAGTTTAAGGGTGAAGTAGGAGTCTGCTGCATTGCCTTCGCAGCAATCCGACAAAGCCATGTTAGCCCAGTCGAAAGTCTTGGGGTTCTTAATTGTAAGCATTAGAGGTTCTCCAACTCGTCAGAAAAGTATAGCTTGACTAGATCCATCAGACTCTTCGGAGCCGTCTCGTTAATAAAGTGGTGCATGACCTTTGTGTCCCACACATTCGTAGTCTCGATCCCGTGATTGATTAAAAACTTAAGATCAAACTTCGCATTGTGAAAAACCTTTTTATTTTTAGGATTTTGAAGAATGCGGCGGACACATCTCCAAACAGTTTCATAATGAGGTTCCCCCTTTCTGAAGGGACTATCCTTATGATCCAAAGGAACAACCCAAGTCTGCCCATTAGAAGCAATAGCAATGGTTTGAATATTATCAGTTCTAAAGTTCAAACCAGTAGTTTCAATATCTACAGCAAGTGTTTCTTGCGAATCCTTTAGCACTTCAGTTAGATCTTCCACCTCTTTGATTTCTGTAAGAACTTTATACGTAAATTTCTTAGTCGATGTTTTCCCAAGGACATATTTTTCGTAAGCATTTTTAATATCTGTTTCGAACAAGTATCTATGTCTCGGCTCTTTGATTACAGAGTAAGGATGATAAATAGGAACAACAGTACACTCATGCCCAGAAATAGTAGTATATTTATAGGAGTTTCCTCTCTTATCCATAATACCACTCTTTCTAATAATCATCTTCATAGCTAAATTACCACAGGCATAAATAAGACGCGGCTTTACCTTCTCAATAGTAGCATCAAGGTGCTGACGGCATAACTTCATATTATCAGGAGTCATGTCACCCTCTTTGATTGAGGGGCACTTTATAGCAGAAGAATACTGTAGTTGCTCTGGATAAAGTCCCGAAATAAGTTTTCTCTCCTGCTTGGAGAAAGCTTCTAGTTTACCATACTTATAACGGAAGGAATCAGATAAAAAAAGGACACGACCCTCAGTTAAAAGGTCGTAGTCCATGTATGCATGTTCTGGTTTGCTTTCTACCAGAATAGTACAGCCTTCGCATAAAGTATTGGGACAAGTAGGTTTAAGTCCCGTATATATGTTTTGTAGGTCGCGCATCAGTCTATCATAAAGTATGGGGAAAAAAGTGTATTACATAAATAACAAAAGATTTGAAAAAATTATCCCTCTCTATCTCCGTGAGCCTAAGGAGCATGAAGATGAGTTGATGGAACTATTTGATTTATTAATCACAAATATAATTGAATCCTTCAAGTTTAATATAGATAAAGAAGATGCAAAGCAAGAGTGTTTTCTTTTAATTCTTAAAACCCTTAAAAACTTCCAGCCCTCTAAGGGAAGCGCATTTAATTACTTCACTACAATAATAGTAAATAATTTGAAACTCCTGTACACCAAGAATAAAAAGTATAATAGAAAGATGGAGGAATATCAAGAAATTAAAGGAGCCTACAAGCCTAACTCTTCATAAACTTTTGATAAGTAATCTTCTGATTCCATCCCATTTCTATTAAACTGTACAAGATGCGGGAGTTTTGTAGTCTTAAAAATTACAAAAGCATGAGGCATCGTAAAGCTGTCCACGATATACAAGGGCTTCTGATTCTTCTGAGTAAGTTTTAAGCGAATATCTTCCACTAACTTCTCGGAGTAGGGATCCCACAAAGAACAGAACAATACTCCTATAGAACTTTTTAAACGCTTCTGCTGTTTGAGAACTTTATTGAGTTGGTTCTCAGTTCTAAGAAAGATTGGTGACCAAGGAGAATACATTTACTCAACTACTTCAACAGCACCACTAGCAGTAGCCTCATCTACGCCAGTCAGCTTGCCAGACGCATCAAATGTAAAGCCCGAGGCTTCATACTGATCTCGGTTCTCTTCCATATGTTGAACCAAATTCTGAGTAAGCTGCTCCTCTAGACTTCGCACACCATTAAAGAAAATAGAGCGCACAAAATCGCTCATGCTTAAATCCGCTGGCTTAACATTGTTGGCAAAGTTCCTGAAGGCTTCTGCCTCTTCTTGATTTAGTTTTAGTTGAAATTTCATTCTACCTTTACTCCGATATTCCGTTTTAATTTTCCAACCCGCAGGGTTGAAGATAAACTTGCGTTCTTGATTCATAACCGTTAAGCCTATTATAGTACAAAGGAAAGAAATTATGGAAGATAACTACAAAATTAATAACCTTCGCTCCAAACCTAAAAGAAAGAACAGTCGCACCAAGGGCAACACTTTCGAAAGACAAGTGGCGAAGCTACTCAATAATAGATTCGGGACCACACAATTTTCGAGAAGTCCTGGATCAGGTGCATTTGCCTCTACCCATAGTCTTCCAGATCACCTAAAAATATATGGAGATTTAATAACTCCTGAAAAATTTAGATTCTGTATTGAATGTAAAAAAGGATACAATCATATAAACCTTTATAGCTTATATAATTATAGTTCAGACTTCTGGAAATTTGTAGAGCAATGTGAAAAAGATTCTAAAAAGTGTAACAAACTTCCTATGATAGTCTTTAAACAAGACAGACAACC
>Ga0080013_1002395_pt1 | contig 22107 bp, 38 predicted proteins | sample ETNvirenome_6_85_FD_69236 | JGI IMG/M metagenome (GOLD analysis project Ga0080013, IMG submission 69236) | Marine viral communities from the Pacific Ocean - ETNP_6_85 (SPADES assembly) (version 2) | ecosystem: Environmental > Aquatic > Marine > Oceanic | place: Pacific Ocean | collected 2013-06-19 | reverse complement strand
TTGAACATCAGGATTGTTTAAATATTCTCTATAATTAGAGGGTGACTGATCAATTGTTTCTCTTACTTTTAAGGCTTCTTGATTTAATTTAATTTCTTTTTCTTTTTCTCTTTTAGCATTTCTTTAACGAAACCTGGTGGTCCACTAAAGTTTTCAGTTTCTCCCCACAATTCTAAGCCACCTGTAATTTCAATAGCTTTTTCTATTGTCATACAGTCAGAGCATTTCTTTTCTTTGGTTTGTTTTTTATTGGTTATCATTTGTCCTGTAATTTCTTCATCAATCTGCCAATTTCTATATTTAACAGTTGATTATCTTCTTTAACTAAAGCCATTTCTTTCTTTAAATAATCAGTTTCTTTATAAAGTTTTCCAACTAATTTCTTATGTTCTTTACTTACTATCTTTAATCTCTTTATTTCACCTTTAAGTTTATTAATCTTTTCATGCTCATCTAATTGGTCAAACATACCTACATGAGTAATCATTAAATTATTCCTTCATCTCTCATCTTTTCTAAAGAACCTTTTTCCTCATCTGCATCAGGTAAATCTTCATCTACATTAAGGTCATAATTACTTTGTGGATCTTCAATAAGAGCTATTTCTTTTTTAGTTTCTTTTATGATTTGTTTGCAATGGTCTTTCGCTTGTTCCAATACAATCGTTAAATTAGGATAATTAGAGGTAAATACTCCATATATAGAGAGGTCATTAATAGCTGCTGCTACTCTTGCTAAACCTTGATACCTTCTCTTTAGTCTTTGAACCTTACTATCATAAGGCAAATTATGTGCTACGTCTTTTGTTTCCATTTTATATTCTCAATTTTAACTTCATTAATTTTAATGTCTTTAGCCTCTGGGTTGTCACCTACTTCGGCATCAGCCTCATCTGCAAATTCTTCTGTTTGAACAAATGAAGCCACACCTTGTGTTGTTTTAATTATTCTTGTCATGAAAAAAATTAGGCATTGGACTAGATGTTTCATCATGAACGTGTTTTTCAATCGAAGATAATTCATCTAAGCTTGGAACCGCTTTAGTAATATCTCCACATTCAATCGTGAACCTAGTGTATGGCTTATGGTCTGTTTTTATCATAAACAATAATTTATCATGGTCTTTTTCTCTAACTTTTACATAGACACACCATTTGCTATCACAATCTGTGTTTTGCTTTTGGTATTCTATTTCAACATCCTCAACCTTTATGATTTTCATAAGAACCTCCGCCTATTATTTTTCTCTTAACTTCATACTCGTCATCTTCAATGGCATATTTAATTTCATCTTGCTTATCTTTAAATTTGCACATCCTCATAATCAGATCAGGATCTAAAATATCCAGAACACTAAATTTAAAAAATTCAGAAAGCTGATTTAATCTCCAAACATTTATACAGTTAGTACCTGCTTCGTATTTTTGCATTTGTTGAAATGTTAAATTTAATGCTTCAGCTACTTTAGTTTGCGTTAAGCCTCTGTGTATTCGGATATATCTAAGATTAGCACCAACCATTTTACTATACTCAGTTACTTCTTTAGTTTTTATTAGCTTCATGCTTTACCTCCATATATCCAAGATTTTTAGAAAAGAAATTTTCTATTTGTTTTTCAACATCAGATAAATCATACGTAGCTGATCTTGCTGCTGTTGCTCTGAAACAATCTTCTGGCATTTGTTGGAACTTCTGCTCCATCTTTAAAAAATAACCAGGTTTTCCATTCTTCATTTTTAAGAACCAAGGACTTTGATTTAACTGTTTAAAGTCGCCAGTCTTTCTGTCTAAGAATGAGCTAGACATCATTGAAGAGTAAGAATTTCTTACTCCACTCTTTACATAATTACTCATTAAAAAGGATCCTCTTTATTATCTAGCCTGTATCGAATAAGCTCAGTTGCAAGATTGGCTATTAATCTTTGAGCGGTTAATGGTGTGAAGGTCAATCCTTCACCAAATTGTGCTAATAATTCCATGTTGTGTGCTGAGATAGGAGCAAATTCCCACATCGGTTGCTTCATAATCTTTTCAATCGTTAAAGTTAAAGCTACTAAATCATTTTTTTGTTTTTTTAATTCAGGATTTTCGGCTGTAGGAAATTGAATAACATTATTCTGTTTTCTCTCTTTGTGCATAAGGTCAAAAATTTCCTTCCAGCTCATTATACTTTTCTCTTTTCATTTGATTTTTTCCAATGGTTATATCCATTAATCCATTCGTCAGATGGATTTTTACTTACTTCATCTTTAACGATACCATCGGTATTAAAAAGTTTTTCTGGTCTGTGCATTTCTTCTGCTTGACACAGATAAGCTAAAGCATCATCATAACTATCTTCTTTATAACTATTTGAAGCTCTTACTATTTTCGCTGCCGCATACATCAGCGCTACTTTGAAAGCAGGTATTTGCCTTGCTAATGGAACTCCATCAGCTAGTTCATCATCTAAGATTACGGACCAAACTTTAGCAATCTTTTTCATATTGCTACTAAATGATCCGTAAATCAGTTCTCTGGATTTTTCGAGATCAGCTAATCTATTATTTAGATTGTCTTTTGCCATTCTCTTTAAATTCCTTATGACCTTTTTGGATATAAAATTCCACGGTCTTAGACATACTAATCGGCAGCTCAAATTTATTTTGTGATAAGTCCTCAAGCAATTTGTATGTTTGAATATTTATCGCAACACTTTTAAATTTGTCTGGGTTCATTATGCCTCCAGCTCCGATGGTTTGAATGATGTATCACCTGCTGGTGCAGCATCATCTAATGGTTCAACACGATAGAAGTAATAATACTCCGATCCTTTTTCCATTTTACCATTGCCACTTGCTGTAGAACGGTAAGCACCAAATTTATATTTTTTGCCTTCAACAACTATGTTGCCAGACAAATCATAAGATTGTGGTGTCTTTTTATTGACTACTGGAATTGCTATTCCAAGGTCAGGTCTTTTCTTTTTAGTTTCTTCAGTCATTACTGAATAACTCCTTTAGATTTAAGGTTAGATTTAATGGTTGTGTACTCGCTCATAAAACTTTGATACGTCAGAGGATTAGTTTCCTTCAACGTACTTAAAAACGTCTTATAATTAGTCAACCATTGGTTAAAACTTCCAGCGTGAGAAATATTTTTCAATTCCGACAAAGCTTTTTGGATCTTCTTGTCTGATGCCTCTATGGCATTTTGAACTTCTTGCGCACTTGCAATTTTATCGTTTGTAAAACCTGCAAATGCTAAAGCACGACCTACTGCGGATGTTTCACAATTCTCTAACGCAGAGGTTTGGTTGATACGAGAGGCAGTTCTTTTTTCCTCTGCAAAACCAGTTGAGATTAATCTGCTATCAATTTCTACAGTTGCTTTCATTACAACAGTATCTTTATCGATAGAGATAACTTCTGTAGTGATGTTTAAACTTGAGCCAAGAACTCTTCTTGCAACTCCAATTCTTAACGCAACTGTTGCGTACTCTTTAGAATGAATAGATATTGTATTTCCTGGTAGTGCTTTTTTAAACTCGGAAATAGCTTTTGTAAGTTTATCATCACCAATTATAATATTATCCATAAAATGATAACTCCTATAATTATTGTTGATAATGCGATTTTAATACGTAGTCGCTGTTCACGTTGAGCTGCTTCTTGCAGATCTCTTTTTAAATCTTCAGACATATAATTCATTAAACTGTTCCCCACATTGCTTTGATTTCTTTTAAGACATCAATAGGATAATTATTCCAACACCACGGATGGTCAAACATTGGATCCATAATTTCTATGGCTCCAGCTATAATTTCTTCTTTAGTTTTATCTTCGTTGAGTGCTAATATTTTTTCTCTTCTTCTAAAAACATTCATCATGATTTGAAAATTCTTTTTTAATCCTTCAACCGTAAGTCCTGGACAATTATTAGAAGTAAAAACTTTGTAGCCTTGTTCTGTTACATAAAGTAAATAAACTGGAACTTTGAATTGATAGTAAGCTGCATAACAAGCACATTGGATTAAATGGTTGAAGCTAGGTGTATTTGGTGGAGCTACTTTAACAAATGATCTTTCACCATTCTTCTTAACTTTTCCAAGTCTTGAATATTTGGTTTTGAGTTCAATAAGTTTCTGTGGAAAGGCAGCCGAAGCTGTCGGACTGATCTCATGAGGAGATTTACCACCGAACACAGAACCACCGAACTCAAAATCCGTTCTTCCGACTATAGGTAACGAACAAGGAAGAAAAAAGTTATCTATATTGTCAGAAGTTAAACTGATTTGCTTTTCACAGATAACTGGAGAAGCTAAACCAATTTCTTCAAGCGCTTTGAAGCCATTTAAAACCAACTGAGGTATTTCCTCTAAATATTTTTGATGCTTAGTTCTGTCGTTGTCATCCGTTGGTTCATAATCTTTATATTTTTCTAATTCCTCTTGTAAACTTTCTTCACTTGTCTTTTTATTCCATTGAACAGGAGATAATTTTTTTGCAGAATTTAATTTCCAAATAACATCAGCTAAAACATTTTGTAAAACATTACCTACACAAATACCTGATGCCATAGCTGCATTAGGCTTAAGTATTTTTCTTCTAGTAGGTTGATCAAAATGAACATACTCGATTAACCAACTAGCATCTGGTTTTGCAAATTGACTAGGACTGAAATGATTTATTGCACACTTCTGTGCGAAGAGAGGAAGTAGTTTTTTCTTTTGAATATCTTTTAAAGGATCTTCTGAAACTTTTATAGTTTTTATCATGGAGTAACATATAAAGATCCATTGCTAGGTTAGCAACATCTATTGACTAATTTGTCAAAGGTAGCTGTTGAGATTGATTATTTAGGAGGTTTCGTAAATTTCGTTACGTTTGAGTTTTTCGTGAAAATTTCTTTTGTTTTATCTTTCTTTTTGTAACCAAATTTAATTCTTGAAGTTTTGTTCTTCCACGTTTCTAAATCACTTTTCCACCAAATCTTCTTACCTAAAAAAATATGATATTTAGGCTTAAACTCTTCGGCTAATAGATTTCTGGGATCATAAAAATAAATAAATGTAGATCCTGCCATTCCTAAAAACTTAGCTGCATCAGTAGCATTGTAATATTCTGTTCCATTATAATCTTTTCTTATTTTCATTAGGCGCTTTTCTTAACGAAGTCTGGTATTTCGTAATCTAAATCCTCTTTCTCTTTTGTTAATTTTTCCAATGCCTTGTAAGCATCTTCTAATTCTTTAGTCATATTATTTTGTTTTAATTGTTGTTGTAAAATTGATTTTTCAAATTCTACCGCCTGCTCTACACTCTTTGCCATCCTAGCTTTTTCTTCTTTATAATATTTTTCATTTATTTCAGCAGATAAGATTTTACGAAATTCTTTTTGTTTTCCAGCAAGTTGCTCATTCATTTCTTGTATTTTAAGAATTTCATGCGCTCTTCTATTTAATTCATAATAATTATAGCCTTTTTCTAAAGCTGTTGGATGAACTAATGAAACTACTGGAGCAACAAATTCAAAAGGTCCAGAACAAATAAATTGTTTTTCTGCATTAGGATCTGGATTTAAAATTTCTTGTCTGCCACCTTTAGCAATATTAAAAATTCCAAACCAATATTTATTTAATTCAAAACCTAAATCTGCAAATCCTTCATTTTTAGTTTGAGCAATAACTAACTTACCATTATGGTCTGCGCTATCAGAATTTGTTTTATAATAAAAAGCAGTTTGTCCATGTAACCAAGATCCAGGTGAATTAACATTAATTGCCATGATGTTTGGTTTGTAAATATTTCTAGGTACTATTGTAGATTTGTTTGCTGCTGGATTAATTTCACATGGAAAATATTTTTCATTACCTAAATCTCTAATAGTATATAAATCAACAGTACCCCAGATCTTACAAGTTAAGTCATCAAATAATAAATCTGCTGGATCACAATTTAATTCCTTACTATAATCTATTGCTTGTTTTAATGATAAAGGTCTTTGACCTCTAAGTTCTCTAAAAACCTGTGTGTAATCTTTCTTAGTTTTTTCAGCAAATTTTCTAGGTGTCATTCCATCTTCAGTTAATAATTTTGATAATTTTTCACCACTAGCAGCTTGAGGAAATAATGTTTTATTTCTTCTATGAAAAGCTCCTTTTGCTTGCGACCAAGTTATTTCAAACTTTTCTCTTTTACGAGATTTTAGAACCATATAATTGTATAAAACTGTTGCTGGTCCTGAAAGTTTTTGCTTATAACTTTGTTCTCTAAAAATATAATTTATATAAACATCTGCATCTAATCTTGGAACTAGAAGAGTTCCAGCTTGATGAAATGCAACAACATAATCTTTTAAGTAAGCTTCTTTTTTTGTAAATTCTTTAGGTACTTTTTTAAGCCATTTGATAGCTACATTTTTTGGTGGGTTATTACCTTCTTCGGAATACATAATATAATCTTATATACCAGATTATTGCCAAAATTGTCAATAGAACAGGAAAATTTGACAAATAAGCTGAGTTTGGTAGGTGGTTTCATAGATGTTCTATTACATAAGTAAAATCAACAATATATACCAAATATACGTATAAAATGGCTCGTAATCAGTATTATAATCAGCTTCATAGTCCAGTTTCGTCTTGGCACAGGTCAAAACATGATGGAATAGCCTATTTAGACCTTGATTTCCTTAGTATTTGTCCAGCCTGCGCAAAACCTCTATTTCTGGCTGATACCATATATAATAAAGACAACAGTTTTAAGGATAAATCAGCCTGGCTGCAAAGACCATATAAGTTTGTAGCTGAAAAATGCGAGCTTCCATATTTTCTTATTTGGTACACCGTTGACGAAATCTCAGAACAAGAAAGACCTATTAAAGAATTTCATATCAAAAGAATTTATCCTCCTGGAGGTAAAGGAATTATTAAATTAACTCCAGATGAAATGTTGGAGTATTTAGAATTTAAAGTTCAGCAGCACATACCTGCCTGCTCTTCTAAGAATTATTTATTGAAAAGAGTTACATCAAAAACAGAACACAATAGCAATTTCAAACGATTAAATAATTATGTCAAACTTTTATCTAAGTGATCCAAACGTATTGATTAATGGCAATATAAAGCCTCTAGAGTACAGGATCTACAGCTACTGCTGCTCTCAGTTCAATATTAAGAAAATGTCTGCTTTTATTCGTATTGTTAATATTGGTGGTCAGTTTCAAATGACTAAGGAAGAAGTAGAAAATATATTAATTAATTTAAGTAAAATAAAAGTAAATGATAAGCAGTTAATCTCTATCAAAGATGGTCCTGAATATATTTTGTTTGATATGCCTGCTCATAGACATTTCTTAGAGAATATAGGATTTAAAAAATATAAATCTTATAAAGGTTGGAGAGCTTTAAAAGGATATTTAAAACAAAGAGATACAGGAAAAATATTTCTTTATCCTAACTTGGACCAATACGAGTTGTTAGATAAACTCCAAAGTCTGCCAATAGAGGAACTTAATCAAATTAAAAAGGATCCAAGTCAATTACGCTATCCTTGGATGTTAAAAAGTGTCGATAAGTAAACAATTAGATAAACAACTTAATTGCGAAAAGAATATCATTCGTATCTTAGATGATGCTGCTTATGCTGAAAAGTTTATTGCCAAGCCTAACAACAAACGATGTCCAACTATGTTCCAACTTATTGAAACAACTTGTGGCTATACTAAATATGATAAAGAAGATTATGGTTATCACGTTGATAATAAATTAAAATTAAGAGCAACACCTAGGCAAATGACGCATTATGGTTTGGCAATCGATATGTTGCTAAGTGTTAAAGAAGATATATCAGATAATCCTTTAGAGGATCGTAAGCTGCTTTGGTTAAGAGCTAATAGAATTAAATGGTCCACACTATCTAAAATGTTTGGCAAACATCGTTCAACTGTTAAAAGAAGTTATGATATTATCCTCAACAGATTGGCTACGAAAATAAATTCAACAATGCTTGACAAATACGACAAATTCTTTATTTAATTTGTATATCATCAGCAAATCAAAATATTTTTAAAACATATTAAAATCCTAGCCTAGACAAATAAGCGAAGAGCTGTAAAATCAATATATTGTTGGAAGGTTCGTAATAGAATTATTCTGTTTTAATTTATTTCTTTTTTCTCTTTTTTTCTTTTCCATCAACTAGAGCAAAGACAATGAAATATAAATTACAATGTCAAAGTAAGACAAGACAATCTAATTACACAGTTCAATGTAATGGTGTAGGTATAGTTTGCAAGAATGGAAATGTGAGATGCAAGAACCACGCTGGACGATCAAGTGGTCCGAAAACTAAAGCAGGTAAACTCAAGTCTGCGCAAAACATTAAAAACTATAATGACAAAAGAAATCGTATTAACAACAGGATTGAAACACAAACTGCTTAAATCAGTTATGTCTGGTACTCCTCTTTCTAAAGTTTGCAAAGATGAAGGTATGCCAAGCTTATCTAAAGTTTATTCTTGGATTGCCAAGCATCAAGACTTTGCTAAAGATTTGGTTCAAGCTCGTAGATGTGGAGCGCAATCGTATATCGATCAAGCTATCGAAGCGTTGCAGACTGCGGATAATAAGAACATCCACGTAGTTCGTGAGCAAGCAAGTATGGCAAGATGGATGGCTTCAAAGCTAATACCAATCTATGGAGATAAACAACAGATTGTTCAGGACACACGAATTGAAATCACTTGGAATACACCTGACGATAAGACTTACGAGAATGAGATGAAGAGTGTTAACTCGACTGGTTAAAGTTCGGTAGCACGCACACAAACATATGAACTTCTTGCGTCATGGAGTTAGGATAATAAAATATTCATCAGATATTCATCACTTAGTTAAATAAATGTTTAGTAAGTAGGTAGAGTAATTGACTATCTATCAATTATTGAAAATACTGGCGGTAAAATAATGTTTTTTGTAGAGATACCATACCCCAGAAAATGAGGCGCAGAGGCTAATACGTTAATTACCGATGTTTCAAACACACAAACAATGAATGACAAGTTTAAAAATATAGAAGCAATCAGTATGGGTTCCTCAGAAAGCTTAGTGATTAGCTTTCACGGATTTAAGGATAAAGAAGATATAGATGAATTTTGCCAGTACGTCTTTGCAAAGATTAGAATGAGTTATCACTCTTTGGAAAAGCCACCAAGCATTCATTAATGAGCCAAGAAGAAATTGAACAAAAGCTTTGGCATAACTTAAGTAAATGGAGTTTGCAAAAAACAACAAAACTCTTTAATGACGATTGTTTAAAAGTTCTTCCAACTTTGGAAACCAAAAGCATTGATTTAATTTTAACTGATCCACCTTATGGAACAACACAATGTAAGTGGGATAGTGTAATTCCTTTTGACTTAATGTGGAAAGAATTAAAAAGAATTATAAAAGATAATGGTTGTATAACTTTATTTGGTAGTGAGCCTTTTAGTAGTTTTTTAAGAACATCTAATATTGAATGGTTTAAGTATGATTGGTATTGGAATAAAAAACAAGGAACAGGATTTTTAAATTCTAAAAAATATCCTTTAAAAAACATAGAGACTATTTCAGTATTTTGTAAAAAACCTCATAAGTATAATCCACAAATGAGAGCTGGAAAACCTTACACAATTAAAAAAGGTGGAGGAACATCAATTTATAATAAAGATAGTAAATTAAATATTCTTACTGAAAATAATGGAGTTCGTTATCCATTAACATTAATAGAATTTAATAGAGATAAAAATAAAATACATCCAACACAAAAGCCAGTAGCTTTATTAGAATACTTAATCAAAACATACACCAAAGAAAACGATACGGTTTTAGATTTTACAATGGGTTCAGGCTCTACTGGTGTTGCTTGTAAGAATTTGAATAGAAACTTTATAGGTATTGAACTTGATAAAAACTATTTTGAAATAGCAAACAATAGAATTAATGAAAATAACAATACCTTACAAACCGAGAGTTCAACAAAATTATTTACATCAAAGTTTACGAAACCGTAGATACGCATTATTACTTTGTCACAGACGGTTTGGGAAAACAACTTGTATGCTGAACCATTTAATTAAGGAAGCATTACTAAATAAAAATCATAATCCAAGATACGCATATATTAGTCCAACTTATAAACAGTCTAAAAGCATTGCTTGGGATTTTTTGAAACATTACGCAGGAAAAATTCCTGGAGTAAAATTTAACGAAACTGAATTAAGATGCGATCTTCCAAATGGAAGTCGTATAACTCTACTAGGTGCAGAAAATGTAGACAATTTAAGAGGTCTATATTTTGATGGAGTGGTTATTGACGAAACATCGCAAATAGCTGCTCAATTAATAGAGGAGGTTTTAACACCTGCTTTATCAGACCGTAAAGGTTTTATGTACCTCGTAGGAACACCACAAGGCATGAATAATATTTTCTATGAATATTATTTAAAAGCACAAGGTGATAAAAATTGGTTGCTCTATACTGCAAAAGCTAGCGATACAAAAATCGTAGACCAGGAAGAGTTAGACCAAGCCTTATCCTTAATGGGTGAGGCTAAATATAACCAAGAGTTTGAATGCTCTTGGATAGGAAACATTCCTGGAAGTATTTACGGAGATGAGATTGAAGAATTAGAAGATAAAGAAAGACTAACGTCTATTCCTTTTGATCCTTCTCATGAAGTTCATACGGCTTGGGATATTGGTTACAATGACGATACGGCAATTATTTTCTTTCAAGATATTGGAAGTCAAATAAATATTATTGATTGCTTTGCCGATCATAATCAACCATTTCCTTATTATGCCGAGATCCTAAAAGAAAAACCGTATTCGTATGGTTATCATTTAGCTCCGCATGACATTGAGGTAAGTGAATATTCTTCAGGTAAAACCAGAAGAGAAGTTGCTTATCAACATGGAATTAAATTTCGTGTAGCACCAAAAACTTTATTAGAAGATGGAATACACGCAGTTAAGATGATTTTGCCACGATGCAAGATTGATGTAGATAAATGTAAATCACTCATCGATGCACTTAGACATTATCATCGTAAGTACATAGAAAAAGACAGAATTTTTAAAACCAAACCTGTTCATGACTGGTCCTCACACTTCAGCGATAGTATGCGGATCTTAGCAACAGGATTTGAAGAAAGTAAGTATCAAAACAAAAATCGCCAACGAACAGCAATAAGTGAGTATAAAATAATATGAGTTTTTTAATGCCAAAAATGCCAAGTATGCCTGCGCTAGTCCAACCAGATGTTAAGGATGTGCCTAACTATGATGATGAGGCTAGAAAAAAATCTGAACGTGAAGCTTTAGAAGCTAGCGAAAGAAAACGTAGAGGCAGAAAAAGTACAATTTTAACTAGCGGCAAAGGTTTAACAACTGAAGCCGAATTAAATCAAAAAAGTTTACTAGGAGGATAAATGGGTGGATTTTCACCAGCTAAAATATTTAAACCGAAGCCTAGACCTGTGGCTCCTCGTGTCCAAAAGGAAGCGGTCCAAGCTGCTCCGACTGGTCCAACAGTTGCAGAAATGGATCAAGGTCAAATAAGAAGAGGTCGTGGAAGAAGAGCAACCATACTAACTTCAACAAAAGGCGTTGATGAAGAATTAACTTTAGGTCGTAAAAGTTTATTAGGATAATTAATGGAAATACCTGAAAATAAAAAGCTCGCAAAAGAGCTTAAATCAAATTTAAACCAACTCATTGAAAAAAGAAATTATTGGGAAGAACATTGGCAAGAATGTTCAGATTATTTTTTAACTAGAAAAGCAGACGTTAATACTCAAAGAAGTAAAGGCGATAAAAGAAATATTCAAGTTTTTGATAGTTCAGCTATTCATTCATTAGAATTATTATCAAGTTCCTTACATGGAATGCTTACCTCTTCTGCTAATCGATGGTTCGATTTAAGATTTAAAGAAGCTACGGTTAATGACGATGATACCGCTAAAGAATGGTTAGAAGATAGTACGGATAAAATGTATCTGGCTTTTGCTAGATCCAATTTCCAACAAGAGATTTTTGAAGCGTACCACGACTTAGTTTGTTTCGGTACAGCTTGTCTATACATAGAAGAAGATACGAATGATATTATTCGTTTTTCATCAAGACATATAAAAGAAATTTATATTTCAGAAGATGCAAGAGGTATTGTTAATTGCATTTATAGAAGATTTAAGATTAGCGCAAAGGCTGCGGTTGAAAAGTTTGGTTTTGAAAATTTAAGTCGAAGCATTCAAAACATTTATAAGAATGCTCCGTTTGATGATGTAGAACTTTGCCACGTAGTTAAGCCACGTGAGATGTATAATCCTAAGAAAAAGGATAAATCAAATATGCCTTTTATGAGTGCATACTTTGAATACAATGAAGATCACGTTATTTCTCAAGGAGGTTTTAGAGAATTTCCTTATGTGGTTCCAAGATATTTAAAAGCATCTAATGAAACTTATGGAAGATCTCCAGCGATGGCAGCGCTTCCTGATGTAAAAGTTTTAAATAAAATGACAGAGATCAGTTTGAAAGCTGCGGCTAAACAAGTTGATCCTCCATTATTAATTCCTGACGACAGTATGATTTTACCTGTGAGAACAGCTCCAGGTTCACTCAATTTCTACCGTGCTGGATCCAGAGATAGAATTGAACCATTAAACATTGGTGCCAATAATCCATTAGGATTAAACATGGAAGATCAGCGTAGACAATCTATTGCTAGAACTTTTCATGTTGATCAACTGATGATCCAAGAAAATAGAACCATGACGGCTACAGAAGTAATGCAGCGTAATGAAGAGAAGATGAGAATACTTGGACCAGTAATGGGTAGACTTCAATCAGAATTACTACAACCATTAATCATTAGAGTATTTAGTATTATGTTAAGAAATAATTTATTTACTCAACCACCTGAAATTTTACAAGGACAGGAAGTGGATGTGGAATATGTATCTCCAATGGCATTAGCTCAAAAAGGACAAGAGCTAAGTTCTATTATGAGAGGTATGGAAATCTTTGGATCAATATCTCAAATGTTTCCAGTTATGGATTACATTGATGATAAAGGTTTAGTGAAACAGATTATAAAAACTTTAGGACTTCCTGCTAAGATGATTAAATCCGATGCAGAAGTCGAAGAGTTAAAAGCACAAAGACAAGAACAGCAAGCACAACAAATGCAAATGCAACAAGCGATGCAAGAAGCTCAAGTAGCTAAAGATGCTGCTCCAATGGTTAAAACTTTAAATGACACAACAAGCGAATAGTAAGCTTCAAAAACTTATTAAAGATTACAAAATTTGTTTCGATACAGATCAAGGTAAAAGAATACTCGATGATCTTTCGAAACGATGCCATGAGTTCGTAACAACTCATGATAAACAAAGCGCTACAGAAAGTGCTTTTTTAGAAGGACAAAGATCAGTTCTTATTTTTATAAAAAATATGATCAATAAAAAGGAGTAATCTATGGATCAGACAACTGAAGCGGTTGTTAAAGAAGAACAACCAGCTCAACCTGATGTGCAGACAACTACAACATTGTCTACAGATCAACCACAAGCAGAAGTACCAAAGGTCGATTTTAAATCTTTGATACCTGATGCTTACAAAGAAGAAAAAGCTTTACAGAATTTTCAGGACATGGATGGTTTCGTAAAGTCTTATTTGCATTCACAAAAGTTAGTGGGTTCAGATAAAATACCTATACCAAACAAGTATGCAACTGATGCAGACTGGAATTTGGTTTACGAAAAATTAGGTAAACCTAAAAGTCCTGACGGATATGAATATAATTTAGGAAAAGAAACTAAATTAGATGAAAATTCGTTAAAAGCGTTCAGCGCAGAAGCTCATAAGTTAGGCTTATTACCTAAACAAGCTCAAGGCATTATTAAATATTATAATGATCTTGCTGGTGTTTCGGAAACAGAAGCTAATAACAAAGCGGAAGCTGGAAGAACGGAAGCTGAGAAAAATTTAAGAAAAGAATTTGGCTCAACTTATAATGATAGAATAATGGCTGCTAAAAAGTTAGCAACATCTACTCTTGGGAATGAATTTTTAAATTCTACTCTTTTACAAGATGGATCAAAGCTCGGAGATAATCCGACTGTTGTTAAAGCATTTGCTGATTTAGCTGCTCAAATGTCGGAGGATAACATCGTAAAAGGTGAAGCTCCTGCTTACATGAGCAACAAAGAAATCAACAGACAGATAGCAGTTCTTCAACAACCTGGTTCAGCATATTGGGATAAAAAAAATCCTAATCATTCTGAAGCTGTACAAGAAGTACAAGAGTTAATTAAAAAGAAAAATAACGAACAGGAAGTTGAATAAGAGTTTTGCTTTACGCAAGTAAAGTGAAAGAAACAAAGATAATCGCAAGACCTTTGTTGACGTTAGGAAAGACTAGCATCGAGAGGATGTAAAGCTCAGGAAGATCCGTAAGGATAATCAACCGAAAATTTTGTTTAACAATCAACCTAAGGAGTTATTATTACCATGAGTGTAAATATAACAACTAGCTTTGTTGAACAGTATTCGGCTAATGTGTCGATGCTGGCACAACAAACAGGCTCAAAGTTACGAAGCGCTGTTGATGTGGAAACGGTAAGAGGAAAAAACGCATTCTTCGATCAAGTCGGAGTTACTGCTGCTCAATTAAAAACGAGTAGACATAGCGATACACCTCAAATCGATAAAAAAATTGTCGATTTTAAATTGGTTAAATTGCTGGGAAATCTTTTAAGACAATCAGCAGCCAAGCTATATAATTTTAAAAGTATATAGAAGGTTCAACGACTAGACCTTGAGGAAACAATAATAGGTCCACGAAAAACCAACATCTGAAAAGATGATGATATAGTCTGGACTGCATAGTAATATGCAGAAGTAGTAATTAAAAAAGCTACGATAACAATTCGACACCACACTCAAGACGTAGAGTATCTTTAGCTACATACGAATGGGGAGATTTAGTTGACGATGCCGACAAAGTTCGTGCATTGATAGATCCAACTAGCACATACGCAAGAGCGGCTGCTGCTGCAATGAATAGAAGTATAGATGATGTCATCATTACTGCTATGAATGCTTCAGCTTCAACTGGCGTAGCTGGTGGAACTTCAACAGCTCTTCCTAGCTCTCAAAAGACTGCAACATCAGACCAATCAGATGGTTTGAGTATTGCAAAACTTAGAAGTGCTAAATACATACTGGACAACAACGATGTAGATCCTTCTTTGAAGAGATACGTTGTTTGTGGTCCTAAACAAATTCAAGACTTACTTGCTCTGACTGAAGTAACGAGTTCCGACTATAATGTCGTGAAAGCTCTTGCTACAGGTACAGTAGATAGTTTTCTTGGGTTTCAATTTATAACGTCAACAAGACTGAACTTAGACGCTACATATACATCTGACAGATTAGTTTTTGCATTTACAGAAGATGCAATCAAACTAGCTATCGGAAAAGATGTAACTGCTAAAATTTCCGAAAGAGCTGACAAATCCTACAGTACACAAGTTTATTACAGTATGGATCTTGGCGCTACAAGAATGGAAGAAGAAAAAGTAGTTCAGATACCTTGTAACGAGTAATAATAGGAGAATATAAAAATGGGTACAGCAAATAGTACGCTAGTTTCAAATTTTGAAGCTACACCTCAAGTCCTTAACAACTCGGCTTTGTTACACGGAGTTCTTCGTGTAGCTCAAGGTACAATAGTTGTTGCGGCAGGAGATAGTGATGATAACGATATTGTTATGTTAGCGCCAATACCAAGTAATGCAACCGTTTCAAACATTTGGATCGGAGCAGATAATCTTGGTGGTTCATGTACATACAATGTTGGGATTTATCAATCTTCTGGAACAGTAGTAGACGAAGATTACTTCGCAACTGCAGTAGCCGATGGCGTTACTGTATTGTCGGATGTAAGATTTGAAGAAGCTAACATCAATACTGCTGGTAAAACAATGTGGGAAATGGCTGGAGCATCAAGCGATCCTGGAGGTTTCTACTATGTAGCTGCTACAATGCACGCTGCTGGTGGAACTGAAGGTGATATGAGCTTTATCATCAACTACGTTGTTAACTAATCAGTAACAATAAAGACAATAAGTTAGGCGGATGAAATATACCGCCTAGCTTTCTAAATGAATTTTAAAAACATAATTAATGATCAAAGTTTATCTCATCGTGGGGATGCTCTGCATTCCAACAATAGAATGCTTCAATTTCGTAGAACCAAATCCAAAACAATACATCAGTTTAGAAAAATGTTTAGCGGAAGGAAAAATGGTAGCAGATGATATGTTTGATCGAATGAATAAACTTGGAATACCAACTCGATTAAAAGTTTGGTGTCAACCAATTAACCATCACGGAGAATATAGCTAATGGCTTCTACAGTCGATATGTGCAATAGCGCATTAAATTTATTAGGTGCATCAACCATTTCATCTTTAACAGAAGATACAAAGAATGCTCGTTTATGTAATCAAAGATTTGAACCTATTAGAGATAGAGTATTCAGATCACATAATTGGAATTGTTTAATTAAAAGAGTTCAACTTGCTCAAGATAGTACAGGTCCTGTGGTTGAATATACTTACGGATATACTTTACCAACAGATTGTTTAAGAGTTCTTAAAATACACAACGGATCAACGGATAGTATTAAATCTGCTTTAGATTATAAAATTGAAGGTAGAAAAGTTGTAACTGACGAAACAACAATTTACTTAGTTTATGTTGCTTTAGTAACCGATCCTAACGAATTTGATAGTTATTTAAGAGAAGCAATTTCTCATCAACTTGCAGCAGATATTTGTTATGCGATTACAAACAATTCGACATTAGCAAATAATTATATGACGAGAGCTGATGAAAGATTAAGAGAAGCTAGATTTATTGATGCTACAGAAAACGCATTAGATACAGTTGAAGCAAATGAATTTACTGATGCTAGGTTATAATGACCTTAGCAAAATTTGATCCAAGAAATATTACACAGTATCAAGAACCAAGATTTTTACTTCATTTTCAATGGGGAAAATCTGAAAAAGTTTACCGTTACGCTTTAGTAGAAATTATAAATCAAGGCGCAATCGATCATAAAACAAAACAAAAAGATGACGAAATAGGTTTAACACAAAAAGAAATTTGGAAAAAGAAATATGCCTAGAACAACATTAGCATTAACTTCATTCACGGCTGGTGAACTTTCAGCGAAGATGGATGGCAGGACTGATTTCGAGAAGTACCAGTCAGGTTGCAAAACTTTAGAAAATATGAATGTCCATCCTCAAGGAATGGCATCAAGAAGAGTGGGAACTCAATTTATTTCTGAAATTAAAACAAGTTCTTTAAAAACAAGATTAATACCTTTTGAATTTTCAACAACTCAAACGTATATGTTGGAATTTGGAAACCAATACATTCGTTTCTTTAAAGATAAAGGTCAAATATTAGAAGGCGATAAAACAATTTCAGCGATTACGAAAGCTAATCCTGGTGTGGTAACAGCAACTTCACATGGTTATTCTGATGGAGATTTTGTTATCATTAGTTCTGTTGTAGGAATGACGGAAGTTAATGGTAAGACGTTTAAAGTTTCAAATAAGACTACAAATACTTTTGAATTAGAAGATATAGATGGAACCGATGTCAATACATCTGGTTACACAACTTATTCATCGGCTGGAACGGCAAATAAAATTTATCAAATAACAACAAGCTATACGACTGCTCAACTTTTTGAATTAAAATTCGCACAATCGGCTGACGTACTTTATATTACTCATCCTTCACATGAGGTAAGTAAATTATCAAGAACTGGTCATACGAGTTGGACATTATCAGAAGTGGACTTTGCAGAAACAGGTCCATACATGGATGCCAATACGACAGCGACAACGATAACTCCAGCTTCTTCAGGAACTGGAACTGGTGTCAATTTTACAGCATCATCAACGACAGGAGTTAATGGTGGTGATGGTTGGAAAACAACAGATGTCGGAAGAATTTTAAAATTTAATAGTGGTGAAGCAAAAATTACAGCTCGAACAAATACAACAGTTGTAGTTTGCACAATCACAAAAGCATTTACTAATACGGATGCAACAGCATCTTGGCAATTAGGATCCTGGTCAGACACAACAGGATTTCCTTCGAGTGTGAGCTTTTTCCAACAACGATTGGTCTTTGCTGGAACGACAGATGAACCACAAACTCTTTATTTTTCCAAAAGTGGAAGTTATGAAGATATGACATCTGGAACGAATGCAGCAGATGCTATGATTTATACCATTGCATCCAATCAAGTTAATGCCATTCGTTATTTGAAAAGCCAGCGTACACTTATAATAGGAACAACTGGTGGAGAATATACTGTGGATGCCGATGGAACAGACGCAGCAGTAACACCAAGTAATGTTAATATTAGAAAACAATCGTCTTATGGATCTGCAAACGTAGATGCTTTAACGGTTGGAAACGCTGTAGTCTTTTTACAAAGAGCTAAAAGAAAAATTAGAGAACTTGCATATAACTTTGATCAAGATAGTTATGTTGCGCCTGACTTAACCATTTTAAATGATACGGTTACTCAAACTGGTATTAACCAAATGGAATTTCAACAATCTCCAGATAGTATTATTTGGTGTGTTCGAGATGATGGTCAATTAGCAGCTTTGACTTACCAACGATCAGAAAATGTTGTGAGTTGGACAAGACATAAACTCGGTGGTCATTTTGCAGAAGCAACGATTACTGTTTCTGATTATGATAATATTGCTACAGGTACGACTTTAAAATTAAATAAATCCGATGGTACTTCGGTTACGTTTACATCAGAAGCTTCAGGCGGTACTTCACCTTCTGAAACTTTAGGATTTAGACCATATACAAACAACAACACGACAGCCGATAATATTTATACGGCTATTAATGCTCATGCAGATTTTACAGTAGCAAATCCATCAGCAGCAGTTGTAACGATTAGAGAAAGTTCTCATGCAGCTACAGGATTTTTAACTATTGAAAGTTCAGACAATGATCGTTTAACAGTAAGCGATGAAGGTCATCCAGTTGTAGAAAGTGTTGCTTCTATTTCAGGAACTTTAAATGAAGATGAGCTTTGGTTAATAGTAAAAAGAACCATCGATGGAACAACAAGACGATATGTTGAATGTTTTACAGATTTTGATTTTGATGAAACAACTCAAACTGCATTTCATTTTGTTGATAGCGGATTATCATACGATGGAACCGCAACAACATCGATTACAGGTTTAGATCATTTAGAAGGTGAAACAGTAACCATCCTTGCAGATGGCGGAACTCACGCAGCCAAAACGGTTAGTTCAGGAGCGATCACATTAGATCGAAGCTCCAAAAAAGTTAAGGTGGGATTAGGCTATAATAGTATATTGCAAACGATGAGATTAGAAGGCGGTGCTGGACAATACGAAGGCACAGCTCAAAGTAAAACCAAAAGAATATCAAAAGTAACTTTAAGATTATTTGAAACCGTTGGAGCAAAAGTTGGTCCAAGTTTATCTAAATTGGAAACGATACCATTTAGAACAACATCCGATCCAATGGACACTCCAGTTTCAACATTTCTAGCAGGCGATAAAGAAATAGAATTTGACGATGATTATAACTCAGATGGTTTTGTTTTTATAAAACAAGATCAACCATTACCGTTAAGTGTTTGTGCAATTTATCCTGAATTAGTTACTCACGATGGTTAATTGGATCGTAAAAGATTTTAAACAAGAACACGCAGACGAAATCATTTCTTATGGAATGAATAGTAAGTTAATGGAAGTCGATGCGTCTTATAAAGATCATCGTATTTGCACAGCCGATCAAGGTAATGCTTATACACTATTCGTAAATAATAAACCGATTGTTGCAGGTGGAATTATTATTTTATGGCAAGGTGTTGCTGAAGGTTGGGTTATGGCTTCGCAAACGATTTACGATGTTAAATTTTTAGCGTGTAAAGAAATTAAAACAAGAACCGACATTCTCTGTAAAAAGAATAATGTCAAACGATTACAAACAACAGTCAAATATGATTTTAATACTGGCATTCGTTTTGCGAGTTGGCTTGGATTAAAACCAGAAGGTATCATGCGAAAGTATGGACCTGATGGATCAGATTATTACAGGATGGCAAAGATATATTAAATGGCATGGATTACAGCATTAGGAAGTATAGCAGCAGCTCAAGCCTCTATACAAATTGGTAAATATAATGCGCAGATGTATTCACAACAAGCTGCGTATCAAAATGCAAAAGCATTACAACAAGAAGAAGTTTACAATCAATTAGACAGACCAAGATTAGTCAAACAACAAAATAGAGATTATTCAAATTTCTTTGTTCAAACTTTAATGGGTGGAGTTGAGGTTGGAACAGGTTCGGCTTATGAAAGTTTATTAGAATTTCAAGTTAATCAAAAATTGGATTTGGATATAGCAGATTATAATCAAACGATTGATAATATTGATCTTAGAAATCAATCTTTAATGTTGGAAGCCAAAGGTAAAGGCGAAGCATTTAAAGGTAGAGCTTTAGCAGGTCCTGAATACATAAAAGCAGGAGCATCATTGTTAGGATAATTATGGCTAAAATGGAAATATATCAATCTAAAATGCAAGCTAAAACACAAAAGGTTATGGATGTTGGCGGAACTTTATCTTTACCTTTTGAAATTGCTCAAGCTCAAGGCGCATCTATTAATAAATTAACATCAGCGATTAAAAAGATAAGAGATGAAAGACAAGCTACTCAAGATAAAAACAAAGCAAGAAAAATTATTAAAAAAATAGATCCGCTTATCAAAGAAACTTTTAAAGGTTTTCAAAATCAAACGGATATTGGAAGTTTAGAAGAGTTTTATAAAAAAACTGATATTAAGAATTATAGAAGAAAATTATGGTTTAAAAATAAAAGAGTTAAAGAATTAGTCGGAGATTATATTTACAAAGAGCAAATTCAATTAGGTGATCGATTGATGACTAAAATTACTACTAATCACGCTCTTGACACACAAGAAACACATGATGATGAATTAGCAGAGTTAAAATTAAAAGCTTCTTCTAATGATCAAAATACAAGAAATTTTGGTTATAGAGATATTGAAAGTTGGTTTGCTGATCCAAACAATCAAAATAAATATCCTTCTGCTGTATTTAAAAAATTATATAACGATACTTTTGCAGATATAAGAAAACTTCAATTACAGTTTAATATTAAAAATGATCCTGATTATGTAATTAATAATTTTAAAGAGATTTCTAAAACCATTAAAAATAAAAAAGAAGCCAAGAAAGCTTTTAAAGCTGCTAAAAAAAGTTGGGTAAGTAAGAAAATCTCTGAAGATTGGGATGAAATTCAAATTGAAGAAGCTGATACAAAACAAAAAATAGCAAACTTTGCAGAAATTATAAAACGATTAAATAATCGTGATGATGCTGATTATACAAAAAAAATACCAACGCTAGATGATATTGAGGATTTATTTGATGCAGAAGGCATTAACTCTTCACAATATGCAGCGATCATTGATCTTTATGCTAATCCTAAAAAAATAAGCAAACGAAGAATTGTTGATATGATTAATGCTCAATTATTTGTTGCTAAAGATGCAGAGCAGTTAGATGCTTTAGAAAAACAAATTAATTTTGATGCAGATTTAATTACTCAACTAAATGTAAAAGATATTTCTGCTTTTAAATCTATCTTTGATAAATATATTCAAGATAAGTCTGGTTTTCAAATGTTTAAGCATTTTGGAAAAAAATTAAATACTAATTTAGGTAAGATTGAAAATGCTGGTGGTTATGCGTTAGGTTCTAGTAAATCATCAGAAAGTGATAATCAATTAACAAGAATTGATGGAATGAAAATGTATAATGATTTAATTGCAGCTGATGTTGATCCAGCAGATGCTTATCTTCAAGTATTAGATGGTTTCCAAAATGAAATTTCTTTACCAACAATTTATCAAGTGGTTCAACCAACATCTATTAAAATATTAGAACCACCTAAAGGTAC
>Ga0080013_1002394_pt1 | contig 22116 bp, 32 predicted proteins | sample ETNvirenome_6_85_FD_69236 | JGI IMG/M metagenome (GOLD analysis project Ga0080013, IMG submission 69236) | Marine viral communities from the Pacific Ocean - ETNP_6_85 (SPADES assembly) (version 2) | ecosystem: Environmental > Aquatic > Marine > Oceanic | place: Pacific Ocean | collected 2013-06-19 | reverse complement strand
CCAAGCTTCTAAAGCGTCAATTACCTCTTGTCTATCACTATATTGATATAAATCTTTTTTGGTAAGATTACGTCTCACCCTATCAAACTCCTCTATAGTAGTGAGTGTACCATTAAGAACTCCACTCCATATATGTCCTTCACGTTCTTGAGTTTCAATATACTCTGGTGTAGAAACTTTTTCAGACCAAACTCTAGCAAGCCATTCTAAATATTTTTGATTTTTTGCGATAGAAGCACTACCACTAACCATATTCTCCCATACCTCTGCAGGTATGTTATATTTGTCTTTTACTTGAGATATTCTATCTTCGGTTAATAGCATTGGTTTACTTTTTTTATATAAATATTTATTAATTACATTATGATGAAAAATATAACCACAATAATTTTAATTATCTTAACTATTACCATAGGAGTTATTAGTTGGAGGTACTTCACTAAAATGAATCAAGTCATTCAAAAATTTGAAGATAGTATAGAAAAAAAAGAAAATATAGTAGATTCACTAAACCAACGATTATATTTAGTAGACTCTACATACCGAAAGATATTAGACTCATTACCAATTGGACCACCATTAGATACTCTTGTTGTAAATAATGGGTACGGCGTTAGAAGACATCCAATACACAGAGGATATCATATGCATTCAGGAGTAGATTTAATAGATAGTTGGCATGATACAGTGTATGCAACTGGTGCAGGAATAGTTAGATTTTCTGGTTGGAATTTTGGTTATGGAAGATGTGTAGAGATAGAACATCCGTTTGGTTTTACAAGTAGGTACGCACACCTATATAAATTATTTGTCAAAAGAGGAGAGAGTATTACCGACTGCCAAGCTTTGGGAAGAATGGGAAGTACCGGAGATGTGACAGGACAACATTTACATTATGAAATATCACATGATGGTAAACCAATAGACCCAATGCCATATATAAATTGTAGTCCAATTAATGTTGATGCAACTATGTATCATCCGGTGGAAGAACAATGTGATGCAACTCCATTAAATACTGCTGACGGTTCACTTATAGACCCATACCAGGTATCAAGTTGGAATTGGATAGCAGTTAGTCAAGACTTATTATGGTTCAACGGAGGACCTTTTAGATATGGAGATTCGGTTTATGTTTACGGCACCCCCAATAAAGATGGTGTATATTATATTCATGATGCGATGAATAGAAGAATGAAAACAAAAATAGATTTCTTGGAAAATATAGGAACACAACCATATAGATATGAAGATATTAATCTATATGTGTTAAAATAAAAAGTAAATAATATTTATTGTTGAAGAACTTAAGATTATAATTAATAAATAAATTAAAAAAAAAGCGTTATGATTAACAAAAATTTACCTATCAGTCATACAACTGACACCCATATGGAAATTACTATGTGCGGAAGTGGAAAATGTAAATGCCCCAGTATAAACATCGACTTAAATAGAGACGATGTGTTAATAGGAGGAAAAGAAGAAGGATATACTACATTCACTAAAGAACAATTCCAGCTCTTTATGGACGAAATAAAAGGTGGAACCTTTGATAAATACATTAAGAAAGATTAAGATATGGGTTGTGGATGTAAAAAAAAGAAAGGAGAAATAGCAAATAAGAAAAAACAACAACTCACCAAAGAAGAGAGAGATAAAAGAACGCAATTAATTCGAGAAAAGCTAATCAGACTGTCTCAAAAGAAGTAGAATCTATTTATTAGTATGAAACTACTTCATACACTCAACATATTATTAGAACAACAAAGCTCTTGGGAGGAAAAAGTCTTCCAGAGTGGAGATATAGAAGATATTTTGCCTCTTATAAAACTATTTGGTGGTGATATCCATGAATTATATAATGCTTTAGATAAAATAGGGAGGGGAGATGACTTTTTGAATCACATGTTAGGCCGATGGCCACAGGAAGAAACTCTGAGACACATTATTGATGCTTTAGGAGGAATACGTGATTGGGATAATGGTATGATGGATAATGATTTAGTAAATCACTATGTTATTACTCCTTATTTAGATGATATGAGATACATCGATTGGGGAAAGAGTGATAAAGGGAATGATAGAATTATCTTGGAGTTAATGCCTGGGGAAGAAGCTGAATTTTTTTCTGACGATACTGGGGGTAGAAGTTATGAGTGTAGAGATATTGCCAAACAAATATTCAGTGAAGAAGGATTAGATTGGGAACCTTATGAGGAAGGAGTCGCAATTGAGGAACTCATAAAAGACCTATCTACAGAAAATTATATAAGGTTAGTTAGACATATAGGGATAGAATACCAAAACCAAGAAGTGGATGCGTGGAGAGAAGAATTTGAGGGTTGGAGAGAAGAGGACCAGTTACCGGATGGAAAGGTTTTTCTAACTCCCGAAAGGATGAATAGCTTTCTTCCAGATGATGAGAGTTCTAGGTATGCCTTAGCTGTTCTGATTGGTAATACACCTGACTTAGAGGAGGTGGAAAGTTATATACAACATGCCTATAATAAAGCATGGAATGAGGTAGTTATAAACCAATACTATCGTGATTATTATAAAACATTTAACAAATTTTTAGGGGAACCAATAGGGGAAGGCACAACAAATACCTATAGGGATGTAATGAATCCAGAAACTGGTAGAAATGAATGGAAGAATGTTAAGGTACCGGTAAAATATTTTGACGTAACAGATAGAGCAAGAGCGATGATAGTTAGACATGCGTATGAGATTGACAATCCCGAAGATTTTATACCTATGATTCAAGAATTTAATATGGATATTCTTTGTCCTGATGTGGACGATTACCCAGATGACGAAGAAGAAGTAAAGGATTTATTCCAAGACCTAGTTTGGGAGTATTTATAATAAAATTAATAAATTAAAATAAAAAATTAAAAAGATGGCAAAAGATTGTTACACGAGAGAAAAGATTCAAAAGGCGGTAGAAGATAAAGGTTACAAGTGGTTTAATGATAATAGTAATAAAGGATACGATGTTAATATCGTAGGAGTGAGAAATGCAGACACTAAGGATAGAATAACTAATAAGTTTGACGATTGTGTTACTATTTCATATAAGAAGAATGGTGAATGGAAATTTTTCTGTTTTCCTGCTACTACTGACCCTGGTGATGACTATATGAATGACCCAATAGTAAAAGAGAAAGGATGTGCTATTTTAAAAGAAGGACAATATCGAGGAAGCCATAAAATAAGATTACATGGTGGAAAATATACTGCATTAGGTCAAAAGAAAGATGTGACAGTTTATAGAGATAATGATAGAGATGGCAAATACGATAGAGACGACGAAAAAACAGATACAGGATTATTTGGTATTAATATTCATAGAGCAACATCTAGAAAGGGAAAAACTTCTACTTATGTGGATAAGTGGTCGGCTGGATGCCAAGTAATTGCTAGTAATGATGATTGGAATAAATTTTTAGCTATTTGTGAGAGAGCTAGAGATATCCATGGTAATTCCTTTTCATACACATTACTTAGCTCAACAGATATTTGTTAATTTTTAACTAAGAGGCTTTACGTTATATAATATTTTTCTTAACATTTTTAAAAATAAGAAAATATGAAAGTTATTACACATAAATTTAGAGAAAAAGATGATACAATTAAGTATGCTGTAAATTTAGTAGACATTACCAACAGACCTTTAAAAACTTATATAGTACCTACTAAGGAGGAAAGAAGAACTACAGCACAAAATTTAGCTACAGAAAATAATATAAAAAATATTTTTAATAATTCAGGATTTTCACTTATAGAATAATGGAAAAACAATTAAATGAAATATTAGCTAAATTACAAAAAGCAAATACAACTAATGATACGGTACTCATTGGCAAACATGTCGATGAATTAAATAAATTGTGGGAGGAAAATGCAATAGAGATAATAAAAAATGGCAAGAAAGATGGATTTCATCTCCCTAAAAATACAAACAATGAAAATTAACATTTGGATAACTGAGGAATTCTTAGAATCTTTATATTCATTTTTACATAAAGACGGCAGTGAATTACCAGATAATTTTGAATATTTCCTGAGAGAACCAGGGCCGTATCAAATTCCTAAGGACACTAGGACAAATATTTTACAAGTAGTTATATCTTTTGACGAATACATTCGTCTGAAAGACAGATAAATGAAACTAAAGTATAAGATTCAAAAACTTTTAGACCAAAAGAACAAGGCTGAAAAAGAGATTGAAAAACTACAACAGGATTGTAATCACAAATCTAAATACATACGATTTGTATATTTAAATCCACACTCACAACAAACTTCAACCAGATGGGTGTGTGAGGACTGTCAAAAAATTTTACATATTCCTTCAGAATTTGAAATTAAAAAATTTATTAATAAATAAAGAGGTTTTAATTTGGTAATAACTATACTTTTAATTATATTTACATATTATAAATCCATATTTAAATAAAAAAAATGTTAATAGTAGAAGTAAGACACGGTAAAATAGAAAAAGCTTTAAAAATGATGAGAAGAAAAGTCATCAAAACTAAACTTATTCCTACCATACGACAAAAAAGAAATTACATTAAAAAATCCGAAAAAAGAAGAGAAGAAATAAAGAAAGCTAAATATCTACAATGGAAATCTGACCAAGAAGATTAGTTCTCACTCTCCTCTCTACTTTGCAAAATCTCTAAGTCCCCTTTATAATCACCCCTTTTAATTTTCATTTGTTCTGGTGCAAATAAATCATCAGATAACACATAATCACTCACTTCATTAATTTTTATTTTATAAGTCTTTCCTGTACCACTGTTAATTTGATTTTGATATTCTCCGTAAGGTTTCTCAGTACCTACATATAATGTAACCGTAGTGTCTATAGGATTAAAATCTGAAAGTCTATAATATACGGTGTATTTATCACCCTTAAAGTCTTCACGTAAACGCTCTAGATTATATACGGGTTGATAGTTATCCTTCTCAAAATTTAAATATTTAATAACTCTATCATATTCTTCATAGTGTTTTCTTCGTTGTTGTATATCAATTTCCCCTTCAGTTTCTATTTTTTCTAAAAATTCAGCTAATTCTAAATTAATTTCTTCTTGTGTTTCATCAGGATAACCCCACTCATCAAACCATGCATCACTTAATCCACCATCTATATTGTTAAATCCAGACTCCAATAAATCACTAAACGTCTTTAAGTTATAAGTCGTAATTATAGCTAAGAGTTGAATATAAGTTAATGGTAACATATAACCATCAGATACATCTTCTGCTTCTATTACTAAGTCATGTTGAATTATTTTTTTTAGTTCCCCAGCTCTATACTCCCCTAAACCATAACCCATTGCACTTAAAATATTATTACCAGTATTATCCCATTCTTTATTATAATATTTTTCAAGTAACTCAGTTAAGATACCTTCCTCACATATATCGGTAATATCAATAGAAGGGTTTAAAAGCAATAAGACTGCACCTATCTTAGCAATTACATCTGATGTAACACTACTACATATATAATCTAATTCCTCCCATTCCATATACTCATGGTCTCCACCGCCAACATACATTGCCATATCATAATAGTATGCGTCATCCTCATTAAGGTCTAAAATACTGTCTTTATACGTCTCCTCATCAAATAGCAACCTTACCCCTTTGTATTGTACATCTATCCATATAGTGTCATCGTGTGACCCTCTATAACCTCCTTCATTAAAGTCAGCTTTCTCCCCCAAATACGGTTCAAGCATCTCTTCCCGTTGCAGGTCATCTAATCGCAGTCCTTCTTTAATTATATCATAAACCGCTTTGGAAAAGTCATTGGTTAGAGAATACGCCCTTAATTCTTCATCATTCCAGCCCATGTCAAATCTTATTCTATCCGTAGCAGTGTAAGATATATTAAAAAACTCACTCAAGGACGTAGAAGAACTTAAAAATTTTTTAACGTTAATGTGAGTACTTATATCACTTTGAGAATCGTATAGTGTATAAGATGCAACATTATCATCTCTTAAAAGAAATACCCTATTATTATCATGGATTAATGTTTTACTATTGTTGTTTTTATTATAGATGATATAGTTGGTTCCTCTTGATATGTTCTTTACCATGTATTTATTTTCACACCATTTAGTACCTTTGCTTAATTCACAAAAGGTCTCCATAGTTAAAGGTACTACGATTTTATAATTAGCATCATCAAATACAGTCCTAATTGTTTTGTCTTCTGCTTGTTCATTTAATGTAAGAGATATAGGAGAATAACCATATCTTCCAAAACATTCTTTTAATGTAGTTTTAATATTTTTATAAACTTTTGGTTCTGATAAAGGATTTATTTCTAATATTATTTTAAAGTTATTAGTTTTACCTTCTGTAATATTAATTGAGTAATTTTCTTTAAGCTTAGAATTTCTAGATATAGACAACTCTATATTATGAGATATGCCATTAAATCTATACTTTTTATTAGTGTCGATATCTTTAGGTAAAATCCACAATTCTTTAGATTCTACAAATAAAGTTTTTCGTACAACTTTTAAAACATCACTCCCAATCCCACAATCATTATATTTCATAATATGTTTAGATTCATCGAGAGTACCGAAACGAGACTTAACCTTTCTAATTATACTATTAAAGACATTTTTAATAGATAATATACCTATTGATATTAAAATACTCTTTAAATAACCAGCAGGTTCCCCATAGGTTATATCTCCACTACTTACTAAACTAACTAAACCGTCTAATATAGGGAAGGCTAAAAAAGTAAAGGCCCCAACATCTGCAATGCTAGAAGCCGCATAACCTACTTCATCTGCTACTTTTAGAACTACATTTTCTAAAGATTTAAGAAAGTCTACAATTCTAGATAATGCGTCACTTAATCCTTGTTCTCTTATTATTTGTATGAGTTTTTGTACCTTATCTTTGTGGCGATTAAGGAGTATCCACATGGCTGTGATATATACTAAAATTATGCTCTGTTCTGTTATTTGAGGCTGTTCTAAATTAATTATATCTCTAACAATAGGGAGGAAAGCAGTAATACCAGTACCGAATGTAAAAGTACCTTCTAATACAAGTCCTAAGTCTAATAAAGTATTTTTAACAATACTATCATTATCTTTTTGTTGTTCAGTTAGTAAACCTTTTTTTCTACTGTATTCTATTTCTAATAATCTACTTTGCATTTTTCTTTTACAATAAATATAAGGTAGTTAAGTGTAACATAAAGAAGTATATGATATTTATGTGTAATGAATATAGATTTAAATAATACACCAGTAGAAGTAATGGATACCCCAAATAAAAGAATGGTAGGTATGATGGGTAGAAACCATTTAGACGGGGCGCTGGTGTTCCCTTTTGATGAAGTTAGTGAGAGGTCTTTTTGGATGAAAAATTGCAATATACCGTTAGATATGGTATTTGTTATTGATAATGAAATTAAAGATATTTTTAAGAATGTTCAACCATGTGTAGAAGATGATGAGTGCGAACACCAACGAGGACTAGCAGATACAGTTATAGAATTTAATGGAGGATATGTAGATGATAATAATATAGAAGTTGGTCAATCAATTAACTTACCATTTTCATCATAGTCATAATAAGGACTAGTCAAAGACTTAATTTCATTAGCTAATTTTAAATCTAATCTCTCTAATATGTCCCAAGTGATAGGAGGTCCAAATCCTGATGAGTAGGAATCTTTAGATATTTTATCCATTTCTTTATATTTGTCACTAAACCCACACGCTTTGTCCCATAAAATTTCCTTGGTGTCAGGCAAAAGTTTAAGTGTATCCTTGTTCATCAATTTAGTTTCATCTAACCATTTAGAGAAGATAGAAGAGTCATCTAGGGCCTCTACTCTATAACTCCAAGAAGATACCTTTAAACAACGTTTATTCCACTCTAAATAAGCTTTCATACATTTTTTTGTCCCATTACCATCCTTAATCTTTTCTAACATATTATTCCAGGTTTCATGTCTAGCAACATAATTAGGAGATTGTCGTAAGTGATTATTAACAATAGAAGAATATCCATTTTCCGCAATCCAAGAAGTTACCTCTTTATCGGCCCAATCAATCTTATGTAAAGAAGAAATAGTTTGTAAGGGTTCTCGTATTTGGTGTAGTACAGTGTTAAATTCTTTAGGTACTGTTAAATGTAATGAGGACACACATCCCTGGTCATCACTTTCTTCATGGCCAATTTTAAATCCTAAATATTTTAATAGATAAGTAGTAAATTGAGTACCTGACCTAGGTGACCCAATGATAAGTAATTTATTTTTTTTATTTACCATACTGAAAATATAGAAATTCTTACGATTAAATAAAGTTTACTTGTTAATCCTTTTCAAATTCTTCAGGACCTAATGCGGGGAATGAATTAGGTTCTATTTTTTCCTTGAGTGTATTAACCATTTCTTTTTGTACCCATTTTACGAATTCAATGTACCTGGTCGGTTTACTATCTGCTGTTTTCCTATAGGTACCTGGTGGATTTCTAGTAGCTCTACTGAAAAAGTTAAGACCACTGATATTAGTTATACATTTGTGACCACCACTATTAGCTTGTATAACATCCCATGCAGACACTTTAATACGGTCCAGAACTTCTTTTTGTTTCTCACTCAATCTTTCCCATGGGCTATCAATTATATTTACTACCATATCATAATAGGGTGAGTTAGTAGATGGCATATTCTCTAGATTATTTTTATATAGTGCAAATAAATCGGAAGTTTTAAATCCTATACTATCACTATCTGCTTTTGTTTCACCTATTCTTTTTATTACAGAGATAGGTATCATATGAGATTTTAAATCAGGCTCTATCTTTCTTAATACCTCTTGTGCTATTTCTCCTAAATTAATTCCTTTTAATGCCCTATCTTCTTTAAATGGATTACATGACGCTTGAACTAATCCCATTGGCCATGCAATTACTAGAAAATCAGCCTCAGGATGTATTTTAAAAGGAGTATATCTATCATATGAACCTGGTTTAAATAACGCTCCTCCACCATATTGAACAATAATATTTCCATCTAGATTTAAGTTTTCACTTGATTTTTGGGATTCCACATATTTTAGTTGATTTTTTAACATTTCTTCGGGAGTAGCATAACCACCTTGTTTAGCTATCTTTATTATGTTAGTATAGATGTTGAGTAAAGAGGCAGATGAGTTCATAACCAAAGTTTCTAAAAAGTCTGGTTTGTTTTTATAAGCAAGTAATAATTTATTAGTTAATAATGCTAACATCCATTTATTTTGCGGAACCGAACCACTTTTTGATAATTTAAATATGTAATTCATTACCTCATCAGGTTCTATACCATGAGATGCGTAATCAGCACTATCTATTGTAGAAATCTTTTGTATGTCCTCTGATGTAAAAATATCATAAGGAGAAACAACCTGTGAAATAGTTTCAACATTAGACCTTGCACCTCTAAACTGAGTAGATGTCTCATCTTCAACACCCGACTGACTATCGTGGTGGTCAGTATGAATAGTAAATACTGGTTTACCATGTGCAAAATCTACTAGAACTGGCATAACTTCACCTAAAGCTTGAGGTTTTTTAACAGAGAATTCTTTATCCCCATATTGGATAACATGGGCTGCAATTACATCAATACCATAATTTTCTAGATAGTTTTTCATCGCAATTGCGGTTACCACCCCATCCAAATCCTGATGAAAGTATATTTCTGCTTTTGAATAACGTTCAGCTAATGCATTAATATTGGGTAATCCGGTTTCTAAAAGTAAATTACTCTTTGAGTTAGTACTTTCCCCACGCAACCTAAATCCAACCTCAGGATTAACAGGTTTGTCAGGTAAAGTTTCTAATAGGTCTATTAATTCTTGAACCAATACATGTAATTCTCCCTCATCTGCCAATAAAGCATATAATCTTTGTGTTATTGCCTCATCTGCATTTAAGCTTTTGGTTCTAGCTAAATCTCCTATGATAGGTAAAACATTTACGAAGTCATTTAAGTGTTCTGGTAACTCACCCCCATAACTTTTAACAAAACCTATAGCTTCTCTTATTCTTTTCACAATCTATTTTTATTATAAATATCCCAGGACGAATAAAAAAAGATAATTATGAATTTTGTTTAAGATTAATTATATGTCTTTCTAAATACCATTTGGCCTTTTCTAAATCTTCTATTTGATTAATCTTTTTACCAGCTCTCAATGTATATTTAATAACATTTCCTAATGAAAAATTTAAGTTATATGCTTCTATAATTTTTATAGCTTCATATATATTAGATTCTCCCCCATAATGGGAGGGATGATTAACTTTCTCCATTTTCTTCTTTAGGTGTGCCTACAGGTTGTAGTATTTCAGAATATTCCTCTTCTAATTCTTTTAGTAAACTTAATACGCGACTTTGTAATTCTTTAATTTCTTTAACCTCACTTTTAAAGACACTTATAAGCTCTACCTTTGTTTCAGTATCTCCAGGTAAGACTAGAACTCTATACCCAAAATCATTTACTAATTTCTGTGCAAATGCTTGTAACTCTGATTGAGGAGGTACTCTTAATAGTTGTACCACTAAAATAGGTTCATATTTTTCTTCCAATAGACCCTTTAATTCATTTAATAATTTTTTTTCTTCCATTTAAATTTGTAATTCAAAAATAATTTATTATATTTGTACTATAAAATAAGTCAAACTAATTAAAAATAAATTATTATGTTAAAAAATGAACCCTTATCGGAAAAAGAAATGATGGAGATAGCTCCATCTATATTCACTACAGAAGCATGTGATAAAGTATCCACCAAATATTCCTTCATACCCACAGTACAAGTTATAAAAGATTTAAAAGAAAGTGGGTGGTTAGTATACGATGTATTACAAGCCAATTCTAAATACGCAGGAGGGGCTTATGGTAAACATATGTTAAGATTTAGAAACCCAACGATTGATAGGATTGATGATATCTTACCAGAAATAGTTTTAACTAATTCTCATGATGGAAGAAATTCCTTTAGATTACACGCAGGATTATTGAGACTTGTATGTGCAAACGGATTAGTTATTGCAGATGAGACATTTGACCAAATTAAAATTAAACATCAATGGTATACGATGGAAGATGTTAATAAAGTAACAGAAGCAATGACTCAAAAAATACCCCAACTAACCTCCAGTATTAAGAAATTTAAAACAACAATTTTAGATGATAAAACTAAAAGACAATTTGCCAGACGTGCTATTAAAACTAGATGGTTCACAGGCAATGACAGTATAGAGACTGAAAACTTATTGAGACCAATGAGACAAGCGGACGAAGGTAATGAATTGTGGAAAGTTTATAATGTTGTACAAGAAAAATTAATTCGTGGTGGTTTAGTTTATAATTTACCTACCGGAAGACAACAAACCGCAAGAGAACTTACTAACATCGATAAAAGAATTGATGTAAATAAGAAATTGTGGACACTTACCGAAGAGTATGGTAACTAAATCAAATAGTTAAGCATTAAAAAAACCCTGGCTGTCACCAGGGTTTTTATTTGCCATTGATAAGTAATTTAGAATTCGTAATTAGTTTCCATCTTTGGTTGCGGAAAAAATTTTCACTAATTTGTAACCATTCTGCGTCACCTACGTTTTGTCAAATCTAGAATGTGTATGATAAACCAAGATTGAAAGTTCCCTCTCTTTCTTCGTTTTCATCTTCTTTTAATCCCATACTATAGTTTGGCTCAATATTAAGACCGTTCCATACATTAAAGGAATATCCAATCCCAACATTTAAGTTGTCTAAAGTTTCTTCAGTTGGTGCTTGAAGTGACACATAAGCGTCTCCTTTAAGATTGTATCTTCCCCATAAGTCGTAAACAGTTTCACCTTCAGCGTCTTCACCATTTTGAATTAAACCTACAGTCCACGTATCGTTTAAAGCATACCCAATACCAAAGTTTTGAGTTACTTTATCCATCGTTTCCTCTTGGTCACCATCATAAGTAGTAACTACAGTAAATTGTGCTGATGCAAACAATGTCATCAAAGCTATAGCGGATGTTAAAAATAATTTTTTCATATTATTATGTTCTTTTAACTTTTATACTCACATTTTTATCGATGGAGGTGAATAGTCATCGCTTGTTCATTCTACTTCTTAACAAAGAAGCTGGTTAATAGTACCAAAACAATCAAACCTACGAAACCACCTTCACCAAGTGAAGTGATAAGAGCAGAAAGATTAGCTACTACATCGATTCCGAATACAGCACCACCAGTCAAAACATACCACAAGATAGAAACAGGAACTACTGCCATTAAAACTGACCCTAGTCCTCCGAAAAATCCTGTAATCAATTTCATTACGTTATCCATAATTAAATTTTTTTTACTAAGTTTATGTGACTACGTCACTAAAAAGAAAACCATAATAAAGCATAACTTAACATATAATTTCCCCTTTGAATCATACATATACCTTAAAATTTAAAAAAACCATATTTTCATCTGCTTGAATTTATCGTAAAAAGTAGGATATTAAAGTTTTTAGGGGTAAATTTTGTTATATACAATGTTTTTTCATACCTTTGAATTGTTAAATTATTACTTTTCACGACAACAAATAATGAAAAAAAACCCTAAAAAAGAGAAAAAAGCAACTAACTTTGTATTATTAAAGAGTAAAACTGAAATATTTGAACTACAAGAATTTCATGATTATATGGATATTAATCACCCGAATAGAAAAATACGGAGAGATGAAATACAAGAATTTCCCCACACAACCTTTAAAGAATTACTAGAATCAACTACTAATAAATCTAAATTTGAAGATGATTTCTGGGGCAAGTTTAAGGGTATAACGTCGGTTCCATATGTCTTAAGAGGTACAAAAACTGACTTTGGATATGCGCCTAAAGAAGTAGAAATAGGGTATTTTATACCTAAAACCCAATTAAAAATTACCAATGAAAAAGAATGGTTGGACAAATCTTTTAATTTATTCTACGGTTGTATGGTTAATAGAACAACATTCGTTGTGGAAGAAAATGAAGATAAACTTAAGATATCTCTTTTTAGATTTAATAAGAAGAGGTCAGTTGGTCATAAATACTTTGCAAAATACAGTGACGACATTCACATAACCTTTAATAGAAAAACTAAAAATTTTTTCATAACAATATCAAAATTCTTTAATAGAAAAAGACAGACCTCTACATTTAAAAATTCATTTAAACATTTATTACAAGAGATAATGAGATTAGAGATTAAGGACCTATCCCCCCAAACTCTAAAAGAACTTAAGAAAGTAATAACAACTAAATTAGGTATTAATTTTAGTATAAAAAAAGGATTAGGAACAGGATTAGCACATAGTATTTGTGAGTGGTATATTAAAGTAAGGAAGATAAAAGTTCCTAATAATTATTTTGGCTATTTAGTAAATCATTATCCTGGCATTAGAAAATTAAAAAAGTTTAAAATGAATCTAGGAAGGACTATATTAAATGAAAAAGAATTAACAGGAAGAAGGTATATAAAATTAATTAATACCGGTGAATATAATTTAACAGATTTAAAAAAATTAGAAAGAATATTTGGTAAAAAATATTTTTCTCTTATACCTAAACATTTTTTAAAGTTTACTAATGATGCCATTGATTCTAAATATAGCTCACCATTTGATATCCTACCCGCACAAAAACACCTCACCAAATATGAAAAACTAAATCTCATAAAAGTATTAGGAACATTGAATAGTAATTCAATTACTAACTTTATAAGTTTATTAGTTGACCATATACGGATTCAAGGACAACTCTGGTCATTTAATGATAAAGTAAGAATAAAAGCAAAAACATTAAATCAATTTAATGAAGAACATGAGGAATGGGCAAATCTAATACATCTATATGAAAGAAATGACGAGACTCAATATCATTACGACTCAGAGTTTATAAAAATAATGGAAGAACCTTTATCACAGAATGGAGAAGAGTATGATGTTAAAGTCTTAAAGAATGATTTAGAGTATTTTGAAGAAGGACAAACTCAAAAACATTGTGTAAGAACATATTTAAACACTTATAGTAGTATTATAATATCCATTAGAGAGACTAATAATACTATTAATAGGATGACTTGTGAATTTAAACACGCTACAGGAGTTCCTCATGACGACTTAGGGTTTGATAGAATGAAAGACTATAATCTCCCTAGACCTGTACAAAGTAGATTAAAGTTTAATGCATTACCAGTAGAAGAAACATGGAAAGAGTTAAATAAAAAAATAAATAAAAGATTTATGAAATATTGTAACACTCATAAATTAATTAAACCAAAAATAGAAGTACACAATAAAGTAAGTGGACATAAACGAATGGTAGATATTAAAAATAATGGAATTGAAGCGTTTGATTTTGTTGGAAATGATTTACCTTTTTAAAAAATAAACATATGAAAATAAAATTAGAGTATATTTGGTTAGATGGTTACACCCCAGAACCAAATTTAAGAAGTAAAACAAAAATAATGGAATGGGACGCTTTAAAGAGTCCTATGATGCAAACTAAAAGAGAAATGGCACTCAATGGAAGAGTTATTCCATGTCCAGAGGAGTTACCTAAATGGTCCTTTGATGGAAGTTCTACCAAACAAGCAGAAGGAAGTAGTTCTGATTGTATATTAAATCCTGTAAGAATTATATTAGACCCAGCAAGAATGGATGCTTTCTTAGTTATGTGTGAAGTATTAAATTCTGACCACACACCACATAATACTAATACCAGACATATTTTGGAAGACGATAACCAATACTGGTTTGGATTTGAACAAGAATATGTATTCATGAGAGAAGGGCTCCCTTTAGGATTTCCTAAAGATGGATACCCCCAACCACAAGGACCTTATTATTGTGGAATAGGTAACAATAATGTAGACGGCAGAGATATGGCCGAAGAACACTTACAAATTTGTTTAGAAGCAGGATTAAATATTACAGGTATCAATGCTGAAGTTATGTTAGGACAATGGGAATACCAACTACTAAGTGTTGGACCAAAAAAGAGTTCTGATGACGTATGGTTAAGTAGATATCTCCTTATAAGGATTGCAGAAAGGTATGGCATAAAAGTAGAGCTTCATCCTAAACCAGTAAAAGGTGATTGGAATGGCTCGGGTTGTCATATTAATTTTTCATCAGATTTAATGAGAGAAGTTGGAGGAAAAGAATTAATAGATTCTATATGTAGTACTTTTAAAGAAAGACATAAGATACATATTGAGGCTTATGGTTCTTCTAATGAAGAAAGATTAACAGGATTACATGAAACAGCTTCCATAGATAAGTTTAGTTATGGAGTGGCGGACAGAGGTGCATCCATAAGAATTCCTGTAGAGTTAGCAGCAAAAGGTGTGGGGTATTTGGAAGATAGAAGACCATCTTCTAATGTAGACCCTTATAAAGCAACCTATGTTATTTGTGAGTCTTTGAAAATATCAGAGAAGAACCACCAAACTGTCACAGTTTAGTGTAATATTTATTAAAAAAACAGAAATGAAATTAACAAAAAGCAATTTTAAAGATACGGTAACAAATAATAAGGTAGTGGTAGTAGATTTTTGGGCCGCATGGTGTGGACCATGTAGAATGTTAGGACCTATTATAGATGAATTAGAGAAAGATTATGTGGATAAAGCAATTGTCGCTAAAATAGATACTGTAGAAGAAGGAGACCTCGCCGCACAGTTCGGTATTAGAAGTATACCTACCATATTAATTTTTAAAGACGGTGTTAAAGTAGAACAAGTAATGGGAGTCCGACCCAAGAGTTTTTACAGTGATAAAATAGAATATTATTTAAATTAAAATGAAAACAAATATTATTATATATTCTCAGGATGGATGCCCATATTGTTCAGAATTGAAAGAAGGGTTAAATGACCTAAATGTAAATTACATAGTAAGAGATATTGATAAATGTGAAGAAGAATGGAACTTAGTATCCTCAATAACAGAGAATCAATATGTGCCTACTGCATGTGTTGTAGATAGAGATAGAAATAAAAGTGTATTTTTAGCACCAGATAGAGATTGGCAAGACGTATCTGAATGTCTAGATAAAATTAAAAAGTTAATATAATGGGATTAGACATTAGTGTAATATCGAATATAAAACCCATGGACCTTCCAGAAGGAATGAAAAAATGGAGTGAGGAATATTATAACTGGGAAGAAGAAGAAGGAAAAGAATTTTGGTCACCTTATAATATGGCGCATTTCGAACGTCATTCGGAAGGGTTGCCAGACTCTGAGTTAGTTTACTCAGACGACGGAGAGTATTTTTCTTTTAGAGCTGGTTCTTATAGTGGATATGGAGAATGGAGAAATGATTTAGCTATCGCAGCAGGTTATGAAGGAGGGTCTGAAGAAGTGTGGATGAAAGCAGATGGAGGAGAATACGGTTTTCCATTCGAAGAATTAATTAACTTTCCTGATAATGAAGGAGTTATAGGACCAGTTGTAAGTCAGAAACTATATGATGATTTTGTTAATTATGAAAAGGATATCGACCACTCTATCGACCAGTGGTATCTCAAAATGAATCCAGAAAAAGAATATTATGGAGATGACGTAAAATGGTTTAAAGCTAAATATAAAGACTGGAAATACGCTTTTGATATTGCACGTAAAAATGGAATGGTTATTTTCCATTAAAGATTTCCTTACATTCTTTTTTTCTATATCATTATATAATGAAAACAATAATTTGTGACATAGACGGTACCATTTTTAAATACCTGGGCGGAACACCTGAAGTAATGAATGGAAGAGTGGAACCACTTCCAGGAGTAATCCAACAAATAAATCGATGGGAAATGGAAGGTTGTAAGATAATTCTTATAACCGGAAGAAGAGAATCGTTACGTAAAAAGACAGAGTATGATTTGCAAAGGTCTGGAATACCTTATGATATTTTATTAATGGGTTATGCAGATTCAGGAAGAGTAGTAATTAATGATGAAGGTAGCAAAGTAAAAGCACATGCTGTTTCTATAAAAAGAGATACAGGTTTTAAAGAGTATGATTGGAGGAAAGTAGGATTAACAAAAATGAAATTTTAAAATGGGATTTAACAAAAGATATATTGATAAAGAAAGAATAGTTGACACATTTAGTCATAAAGGAATATTTGGGTTAAGAGATTTATTTGGTTTGCCAGATGGATTAACTGGGCTAGGAAGAGTAGACGCAATAATAACCCAAGATGAGTTTAGTGACAAAGTAGTTACAGCATATCAAGAAGGGAGAGAAAACGATGTAGCTTTAGATATAACCGATGAGGTAGTAAAAGTAGTTAATAGAAAAGAAAAAGTAACACCACTAAACGATTTTGAAAAATATTGTTTAGATAATAAGATTGACCCTTATTTACAGACGAGATAAATGACACCAGAAAAGATTTTAGAAGACCAAATAATAATGACTATCAAAACGGTGGAAGACCCAGAGATACCAGTTAACATTTATGAATTAGGTCTAATTTATTTCATAAACATTAGTAAGGCAGAAAAAGGTTACGATGTTGAAGTAGAAATGACCCTGACAAGTCCAAATCGTCCAGTCGCTGAGAGTTTACTCGAAGAGGTCCGAACAAAAGTAGAAAATTTAGAAATGGTCAATAAATCAACAATTAAAATAACTTTCGACCCAACATGGGATAAAAGTTATATGAGTGATGAGGCAAAATTAGAATTAGGAATGCTTTAAATTGATTAATAAAATAATATAAACTATAATTAAAATAAAAATATAAAATGGCAAAAAGATTAAAAGGTGTTATTCTGGCAGGAGGTACGGGAAGTAGATTATTCCCATTAACAAAAGTAACTAATAAACATTTATTACCAGTTTATGATAAACCGATGATATATTATCCTTTAGAGACACTTAAACAAATGGGATGTAAAGATATTATGATTGTATCAGGAAGAGAACATTGTGGAGACATATTAAATCTTTTAGGTAGCGGTAGAGAGATGGGATTAAAACTTTCATACGAGATTCAAGACGATGCAGGAGGGATTGCTCACGCTTTAAGTTTGACAGAAAGATTTGTGGGAGTATCAAATGTAGCGGTATGTTTGGGAGATAATATATTTGACGACGAAATCAATTTAGAAGATTTTGATGGTGGAGCAAGAATCTTTTTAAAATCTGTTCCAGACCCACAAAGATTTGGTGTAGCAGAACTAGAAGAAGATAGTGAGTGTAAAGTTATTTCTATTGTGGAAAAACCTAAACATCCTAAATCTAATTTCTGTGTTACAGGTCTATACGTCTATGATAGTAATGTATTTAATTACATTAAAAATCTTACAGCATCGGATAGAGGTGAGTTAGAAATTACTGACGTAAATAATTTTTATGTAAGAGATGGACTAATGACCTGCCAAATGTTAGAATCTTGGTGGTCGGACGCGGGTACGTTTGAAAGCCTTCTTAAAGCTTCCTCTCTAGTTTCAAATAAGAAATTATGTACTTGTGGTGACAAAACTAAAGACCCACCACCAAAAGTGGGTGCAATGGGAGAGTTTGGGAACCAAAAAATGAGTGAAAGATAATTAATAATTTAAAATAAAAGAAAATGAATAGACCATTAATGTTTATAAATAACAGCAATATATTAGTAGAAAAATTAAAGGAAGAAGTATGGACGAAATACAAAGAAGTAAAAGGCGGTGACTTTCCAATATGGTATAAAGAGCTGAATCCAGTAGAAAGAGCCGCATTTAACGTAAAATTTGAGGACTTACATTAAAAAAGTATGGTCTAGGGCTTGACAGACCCACTTTTTTTTATAATATTACATAATGTTTAACTTTCTAGAGTTACAAACATAATTATAATACTGAACTTTTAATAAAAAACATAACTATGAATTTAATCGACGCTTTACAAACAAAAGATACAATGACTGAAAATGGGATGACTACAAACTCATCCTCACTCAACCACTGTGTAAATTTATTTTTCCAAATCGGAGCAATGCGAGGTATGGAAAAAAAGAGAGTACTCGCCAAAGTCTCTAAAGCGTTCAATGAAGACCCTCTTACAACAATTAAAATTATTTTTTGGGCACGTGATGTCCGTGGTGGAGCTGGTGAGAGACAAATCTTCAGAGATTGTCTATTATGGTTATGTGACAACCATCGAGAAGTTTTACATAAAAACATTCACTTGATAAGTGAATATGGTAGATGGGATGATGTCTTAACTTTAGTAGGAACCCAGAATTGTTGGGATTCTACACTTGATTTAGTTAAGACAGCTTTAGATAATAAAGATAGTTTATGTGCCAAATGGATGCCTAGAAAAGGTACCAAGGCTAACATTATACGTAGATATCTTAAAGTATCACCTAAAGTTTACCGTAAGTTATTAGTAAATCTTACTAATGTGGTTGAAACCAAGATGTGTGCAAAGGATTGGGAAAATATCGATTATTCGAAACTTCCATCCTTAGCATCGTCAAGGTATCAAAAAGCTTTTATGAAAAATGATGAAAGTAGATATGAAAAGTACAAAGAAGCATTAGTTGACGGTACAACCAAAATTAATGCAGGAGCTGTATACCCTTACGATATTATCAAATCCATTAGTCATGGTGGTGAAAAAGTTGTTGCACAAGCACAATGGGACTCATTACCAAATTATATGGAAGGTATAAACGAAAGAGTATTACCTGTAGTTGATACCTCAGGTTCAATGACTTCATCAGTAGGAGGTAACGGTAACGTTACTTGTATGGATGTCTCAACATCATTGGGTCTGTATATCTCAGAGAGAAATGAAGGTGTTTTCAAAAACGCATTCATTACTTTCTCTTCGAGACCACAACTACAATTCCTTGAAGGTTCACTAGCTGATAGGTTAAGTGAATTGGAGAGAGCAGATTGGGGAATGAATACTGATTTACAAGCGACGTTTAAGTTAATCTTGGACCAAGCAGTAAAACACAATGTTCCAGTATCAGAGATGCCAACCAAAGTTCTTATCCTTTCGGATATGGAGTTTGATTCAGCTATCAGTGGAAACTGGGATAGTGTATCAGAGTGGAACCCAACTGCACAAGAAATGATTAAAGGGATGTATGAGGAAGCTGGTTACGAAATGCCAGGGATTGTTTATTGGAATATCCAAAGTAGACAAGACAATGTACCAACTCGTTTCGACGAGATGGGAACAGCATTAGTGTCAGGGTTCTCACCCTCAATCATGAAAAGCATTTTAAGTTGTCAGGATATGACACCTTATAATATGATGATGGAGACTATCGGGTCCGCTCGATATGAACCAATCAAGGTCTAATGGGTAGACCAAAGAATCTCTTCGGCAATTTTAACTAATAGAAGAGAGAGGTGGATGTTACTCCCCACCTTGTTGACAAAAAAACTCAGGGGTAATAGGTAGAAGGCCTATTAAAAAAAATCTTATGTGGAGACTTAGGCAAGCAAATACTCAAAAATGATTCTGACTACCCAGAAGATTAAGATTCTTCACCTTTGGTGATTTTTATATGAAAGGAAGATTCCAGCAATCTTTACAATTAACCAAACTTAAATTGAAACTTCTTCCTGAGAATCCCCGTATCGTTAGACACGGGGGTTTTTTTTTCGAAAATTTTTTACTATATTTATAGATATGAGAAAGTTATTAACAATAATACTACTGTTGTTTACTTTAAATGCTACATCTCAATGTGTATCAAACCAATCTAACTGGATATTACCCGCAGGACCGTACCAACCAGGAGATATTGTAATTGTAGACTACACCTTAGGGACCTTTACCCAATTAAATATAAATTGGATAATAGCATTTCAAATAAACCTAGGACCTGGATGGTCAGGACTACAACCTTTGATTGCACCAGGTGGTGGAGGAACCCAATCCGGCTACTGGATGTGGGATATACAACATACATATCCGAGCGGATTAAACTTTGGGCCTGGGTGGAGATTTGTAAACACAGGCTTTAATCCAGATTGGGGAAGTAGTTCAACCGGGCCTTTTACAATGAGGTTTCAATTAACAGTAGGTCAAACATGTACTCCTGATAATTTATTAGTTAGTATTAATGTATTCGGAGATTGTTTAACTGGAGGCTGGAACAACGGCGCATGTTGTAATGACCCAGCATATCAAATTTACAACGGAAACGTTCAAATAGTGACGCCCACTACATCGAACATAAATCATTATTAAAAAAGAAATTATGAATTACAAAGAAAACAAACAAGTACTATTGACCCTCTTTATCACAATGATAATGATGGCAACGACCATATTTACATTTGGTCAAACAACAATCAATCCAGACACAGTATGTGTAAATGCAACAGGTGAACAATACTTTGTGACTAACACACCAACATCAACTTACCAATGGACAATTACAGGTGGTGGTGGAGCATTACAAACTGGACAAGGTTCAAACTCTATTACAGTAGATTGGGGAGCAGTTAGTGGTCTTTATCCAAATGCAGTAGAAGTTATTGAATCTAACGCTGCAGGTTGTCCTGGTGCTCCAGTACTAATAGATGTATTTGTATTAGATTTATCTGGTAATCCAATTGGACCATTTTGTGCTGGCGACCCAACAACTCCATTAGTAGGTAATCCTGCCGGAGGTACTTGGTCTGGGACAGGAGTAGTTGCAAATGCATTTCAACCATCAACAGCTGGAGTTGGAAATTATGTATTAACTTATTCAATGGCTGGTTGCAATACAACTATTAACGTTACAGTAAACAATGGACCAGTTACTGGACCAATACAGCATTACTAATGAAATGGTGGGTATTCATATTATTACCCTTTCAGTTATTAGCTCAAGAAACTTATACTAATTGTGGAGACCTAGTACCACAAAACTACCAAGTAAGTTATGACGCTGATAAGGTATATTACTGGGATATTTCAGATGGAGAAATAATAGACAATCAGGAGAATTCCATTACAGTACAATGGCCAGATTCAATAGGAATATATATCATTTCTGTTTATACTACCAGATTTG
>Ga0080013_1002393_pt1 | contig 22120 bp, 37 predicted proteins | sample ETNvirenome_6_85_FD_69236 | JGI IMG/M metagenome (GOLD analysis project Ga0080013, IMG submission 69236) | Marine viral communities from the Pacific Ocean - ETNP_6_85 (SPADES assembly) (version 2) | ecosystem: Environmental > Aquatic > Marine > Oceanic | place: Pacific Ocean | collected 2013-06-19 | reverse complement strand
GACTGTCCGGTTTGTTGTGTTCGAGCTATATTCATGAACGCTATTTCCTCGGGCCCTGGTTCCGGGAGCATGGACTTATACGGTTGCGTACTAGTGATCCCTGAGCCCCGTTTCGGGAACTCAATCATCTGCGCACTCCGTAATACGGGTGCTGGGGGTGGATTTATAATTTTTTCAATGCCGGTTAAATTACGTCCTAAAATTTCAGATTGAATACTATTGAGTTTGCCATCTTTCATCCAACCGACGGCATCTTCTACAGCCTTGAACAACGTTTCCGGTTTTCCAAGATTCGCTTCGGTTGCGTTCTCGAGTCCGGGTAAAGGGCGCTGGAACAAGGGATTCTGTTGAGGACCTTTTCCCAAAAAGCTAACATTGCTTCGTGAAAGTGCTTTAGCGGGATTAGCTCCAATCCTAGTTGCCAAATCCATTATTAATTCTAATGTAAATTTTCTAGCCATAATATGTTAAATTAGTACCTCTCTCAATTTTCGTATCCTTATAGTCTTCAGGGTGCGTGATGAAATAGCCTCCTCTTAAACGCATTAACGCTTGCGAGGTTGAGTCTACATAATCATCGTAGTCGCCATGAGGAAATGCCGCGCATTCCTCTATGACTTCTTGAGCAAAATGTTCGTGTTTAGGTGCCCAGATTTTTCCGCCTTCAAAAAGCGGAGCAATCGAATTCACTCTAACATGTTTATCGTTACCTTTACTAGGGGTAAAGGGAAGAACGGGAATATCCATATTTCTAAGTTCGTGAAGTAGAGGAATTCCTGATGCCTTTTGTTCAATGATAACGATGTCAGGCCTCCAACGTATATACTCTTCATGAGCCCTACGTCTTAATTCTGGAAACTCAAATCGACCTTTAAAAGCATCTAATAAAACTGCGTTCTGTCCATTGTCTTCTCTTGTAAAAACACCCCACGTGGTAATGGCTGAATAATCGGCCGTTTCTTTTTTCATGAACGCGGTATCATAAGACTGAATAATAAAATTTGTTCTAGGAGGTCTATCACTCGAATAATCTCTCCACCATTCTCTTTTGATGATGGCTCCTTCTTCAGCCGTTGGAGTCTGCATGTATTGAGCATTCCATTTAGGAACACTAATCGAAGCTTTAACTGAATCTAATTCTTTTCTATTCCAATACTGAGGCCAAACCGGTTTATCATTAGGCAGGATCGCAGGGAATTCGACTACTTCCCACTGATCACCTTTCACATCTTTCTGAGCCTTGATTAATGCACCCGTAAGATCATTAGTTGACCACCTGGTCATAACTAAAATGATCCGGCCGCCTGGTTGTAAACGTTGACGGGGTCCGGAGGTATACCACTCGTAGGCTTTGTTGAAGGAGTCTTTGCTTATAAGATCCTTTTCCTTATGGGGATCATCAATGATCAATAAGTCAGCTCCTCTTCCTGTCATGGCACCTCCTACCCCTACCGCAAAGTACTCACCTCCTTGCGCTGTTTCCCAGCGACCCGCTGCCTTCGAGTCTTCTTGCAGCGAAGTCTCAAAAATTTCTTGATATTCCGGCGAATCAATAACGTGCTTGGCCTTACGACCAAATCGTATAGCTAGTTCCGCCGTGTGGGTTGCTTGAATAATTTTTAATTTTGGATTCCTCCCAATCATCCAAGCGGGTAGATAGTTTGATGCAAATTCTGATTTGGTATGCCTAGGTGGCATATTTACAATGAGTCTCTTAATTTCACCACGGGCGATCTTATTAAATTTTTCAGAAATTATTTTATGATGTTGACCCCCTATAAACTCAGGCCAAATGAAATGAATAAATTCCAAAAAATCCTCTGAGACCTTGTTTCTGGTTTCTGTTTGATCAGCTTTACAATAGGCCTTTAAGTACTCTTTTTGTTCGTCTAATGGTAATTTTTTTATAAAATTTATGTCGTCAAGCTTCATATGGAACCGTTTTTAAAAGTGATACCATGACTGTCTGAATTAAGCAATAAAGGGTAAGTTTGGGACCCCTTTTTTCTTGTTTAAGGGGGTGGGCCCTCCCGTAATCGTGCTATGTGGTTTCTGCATGGCACCACTATGGGGCGGGTGGGCCCGCCCCATGCCTCAGATAAGAGGAGGGGGGTGGGCCCGCCCCGAATCCCGATACAACTTGCGTGAGGTATGCAAAAATAACATGGGATATTGTGCAGATTTTACTTGACACATAAATAGAATGGGGCGCATTTCAGCGCCCCATCTGTTTAACTTATGTGAGATAAGTTATTCTTTAATTACTTTTATATCGGTCAGTTGGTTTAGTGATACTGCCATCTTGATAATGTGTTTCAGTAATAGCAACTCTTTCACCTAACAAATCATTGACCAAATAAAAATTATCATTCCGCCAATCTCTGTCCTTGTACCAAGCTTTATCACACTCAGTTTTTTTCTGTTCTGTTATTCTACCGAAGTGATTTAATGCGTTCTCAATGTTTTGATTAAGCCAATCATTTTGACAATTTAAAGAGCAAAAATTATTCTCGCCATAATAAAAACTAGAACGTCGTCTAGTTCCATAATACTTTGACCCTTTAGTGCCACGAATTCTATCTTTCGTTCTATATTCATGGCACTTTGTTCCTTGACAATAACGCATTTAATTTACTGTCCTTGTTTTCATTGTGGTTTGATAGTTAGAAAATTCTTTACTATCCTTAACCATGTCCAAAAGTTTTTCAAAAGTTAAAAGCGACATAACCCACATTATTTCTTTTTCGCTTAAATGTTTTTGGAGTTTATTTATTCTTTCAACTGCTTTGTCCAAGTTCGGCGCTGCTGAATGAATGTATGCGACAGCCGAAAGTATTTTCGGCTGAAGATAGTCTGGCAAAACTTTTATTTGTTTAAATTGTTTTGACATCATTTATTTCCCAAGATTTACTTGCGTGACGATATTGAGGTGTTCCATCTTTATTATTTCCGAGTTGCTCGGTCATATCTAAATCGACATATTTAAAATAAGGATAACCAAATTTTTTATGTCTATGTTCACCGCAACCATTATCATCAAGAGTTGCTTTTCTTTCAATTATACAATCATGCTTTTTTGCATAATACTTAATATAGAAAATAGCTTTAGAAAGTGATTTCATTATTCACCTCTTTTTTATTTTCTACTTTTTCGATTGTATCAACTTCAAACTGTCCAAATCTATTGAACAATTCATACGTTGTGCTTTCGCTAGTATTTAGAGTTCTCAACGCAACTAAATATTCACTTGCTTTCTCTAAATTTTTTGCGTGTTTTTTGATTGAGTAGCTTTTGCCCCAAGAATAGTCTTGGATTTCCACTACTAGGATTGTTTTATCCATTTTACTTTCTCCTTTTTTGTTAAACATACTGGGATTTTATATTAAAACCCCAGATATGTCAAGAAGTATTTATTGTTGTGATTGTTGTTTTTCTTCGTTGTATTTTTTTAATGCCAAAAGTTTATCTTCTCTTGATACATTTTTATTCTTCATAGCTTTTAACATTTGCGCCGCATTTTTTGGATTGTATAAAGTTAAGCCAGTTGAATTAGTTCTGATGATTTCCGCCTCGTCAAGATTTAATCCTGCCTCGCAAGAAAACTCAATCGCCTCATCTAAATATTTCCAAGCCTTTAACCAACCTTTGATTTGTTTCATTTGTTCTAAAACAGATTTAATCCATTTATAGTGCGCCATAATTAATTGACCTTTTGCTTGTTGCCAGATTACAAAAGTTTGAAACTCGGCTTTTGAAACTGGAATTTGTCTATCACGACAATATTCACGACCAATTAAATCCAACTCATAATCCTTATCCCAATCTCTTGCGTGAGAAATTTCATTTCCCTTACCGCCAGAAAATCCAAGCGCTTTTTCATTTGCGTCATTGAATTTTGTTTGGTGTGGATTTGATGGTTTGCCCTCCATTTCAATATTAATATCTGGATTGCAATTTTCTTTTGCTTTCAACTCATCTCTAAAATAAGCATAAGCAAAATCTTTTGAAGATGGACTATAACTATCAATGTCGTCTTGTCTATCAACTCCATCAACGTCACCATTTAAACGAAAGTCAAAATGCTTTGTGACATACTTGTCGTCTTGGTCATCATGCCGATTTTCACTTGCATAGCGACCATCTTCTTTATTTTCAAAGCCATCTTTCTTCGCCATATAACCAAAATGAAAACAACTATCTTTTGCAATAGTATTTACATTCGGATATTTGTCTTGAAGATAGTGTGCCAGTTTGACATCATCTTTTGGATATTGTCTAGTCACACATTCTTGTGCAAGTTTCCAAGTTTCATTTTGCTTGGCTAAAAAACTTTCTCTTAATTGAAAAAATTTTTCTTTCTCTTGCGTGTCCTCTTGTTCCAAGTGAACTCGCAACCTATTTGCGATTTTGTTCCTTAACTCGGAATTTAGTCTTATTCTACTCATATTATTCCTCTTTCTGTTAATCATTAGACTATGGGATATTATATGAATTAAATTAAGTTGTCAAGGGGCTATGGGCGGCGAACAGTATGGCACTCTTTATTTTAAATTTTTTTTAAGGGTGGGCCCGCCCATAGAGTCCAAGCAATAAAAAATAATTCTTGACAGGGCATATGGGATAATATATGATAAGCATAGTTTAAATTAAGAATAAAAACTTAATAACTATATAAAGCATTTGCCAAGTGGCAGTATAAAAACGCACTTGGCAAAGCGGAAAGAAATTATGATGATATATGGAAACACAATTAAAGATATAATTAAGATGTATCCGAAATGGGTTTGGGCGGGAAATATTTTTTGCGTTGCTCTCGGTCTATGGGTGATATTTTGGTTGTAGATAGTATTTTTTTCTATCCAATGGTATTTTTTATTGGATTAGCAATATTATTTTTATTTGATATTTAATTTCCAAGCTTCCCGGATCACACAGGTTTAACCTAGTGTGGCCACAAATCGGGATACGCACGCAAGGTACCGAAAGCCAGTGTACAACGAATGTGTGGTCCGGGAAACTTGAGCCATGATCCGGTTGAAATAATTGTACTAGTCTCGCGACGGCGGGGCCGGATCTTGGGTCAAGTAATAATGACTGGTGAGTTAACTAGCTAGTAATAGCTATGCCGAAACGCGCAAGTTATTACTTGGCCAAACTTGAGCCCGGATCTTATCAGACTGTTTGCTTTTATAAGTCGTGCACGATGGGATCCGGGGTCAAGTGGTTAATGACTTAATGTAATTATAGCTAGCGCCCACTTGGCCAAATCTAAAAAAAAAAAATAAAAAATATTTGTGAGGTCCCAAGCGGGTGGGCCCGCCCAATATATATTAACCGCCATCCCCAACCACCGGCCTAGTATATAAGATTTTCTGGGAACAGTCAATCACTTTATACGCGAGTAAAAATTAGGGTTGACAGGTCCAGGACTCTGGGATAAAATGGGATCATGATTAAATATGAAAAACCAAAAAAGAAAAAGATAGAATGGCACGGCCAACAGGTTACAATGCCATTCGACTGTTCAGTATACCTGGAGAAGGAAGTTGAAATCGCGAACCGATTCAGTGGTGAAAAAACTAAGATGCCGGGCTATGCTGCCAGCGTCTATGATACCATCATCGGAGCTGAACGCTTTCAAGCGTGGGAGATCGTCCGGGCAGGACTCGACTGGTTCAAGAAGTACTTTCCAAAACAATATATGGTGGTCCTTGATTAATAAAACATTCAAACAATTAAACGCTGAGCGCGCCGTCAGGCGCGCCCGGCCAAAGAAAAAAATAAAACAAAAGAATAAGTCTTCAAGCTCCCAAGCGGGTGGGCCCGCCCATAAAGAATCAGGATTCAAGCAGACTTGACAGGCTGCAAGCTCTGGGATATAATAGGATTATGAAAAAGAAAGCAGCAAGCAAAATCACCGGCGGACTGAGCGCACCAGGCAAGATGCCTGAGGGCTCTTATAACCTGCCGGCCCGAGCGTGCCAGACAGGCGCGAAGCTGCGCGAGATTCCTGGCACCCCGTGCTATGGCTGTTACGCCTTCAAGGGCCGTTACAATTTCCCGAACGTTAAGGACGCCTTAACCAGGCGCCTGGAATCTCTTCAGCATCCAGACTGGGTCCAGGCTATGACTGTATTAATTAAAGGAAAAAAATTTTTTAGATGGCACGACTCAGGGGACCTGCAGAGCTCATGGCACCTGCAGCAGATCTTTAAAGTATGCGAAGCGACGCCAGACACACAACACTGGCTGCCGACTCAGGAGAGACAATACCTACCGCTGGAGGGTTCAAGCGTCCCAAAAAATTTAATAATAAGATTAAGCAACGCGAAAAATGATACCATGCCCGGTCAGGCGTGGTCGCATTGGTCCACCGTGGTAACGAAGCCGCGTGCGGGTCACGTTTGCCCGGCCCCGGAACAGGGCAACAACTGCGGCAGCTGTAGAGCATGCTGGAATAAAGATGTCAAAGAAATTCAATATAGAATCCACTAAATTTTTTCTAGGAACTTGGAACAGGAAGAAAGCCCACAAGCTAAGGGCTCAAGCCTCAAGCCTGAGTCCACAAGCTCAAGGATCCTGGAGCCAGGGTACAAGCGAACAAGCTGTTGTTCCAGGGTACAAGCTACCAGAATAAAAGTATTTTTTTTATGCTTAATATGGAATGATATTTGATGCGGAGAGAACCGCACAAAGCTAGCATTTTTTAGCAGAGTTGATTTTAATTCTAGAGTAAAAAAGTTCCCACTAGGAGTATAACCCAATAGGTCAGGAGTGCCGAATAAAGCCCAATTTTCCAGCCTTGTCCACGTAATTCTTTTAGACTCATTTTTTAATTTCTTCCAAAGTTGTCGTTCAGTGATGACCGGTCTAACCATGCTAGCCCGACCTATAATTTTTTAACTATTTTACCCATCACATGTCTTGGTTCAGTTACTTTAAAAACCAATCGATGCGTCTCTTTACTACCCAAAATTCTATTTTCAAGCAAGCTAATTTCAAGAATATCCATAAATTTATTTGGATATCCATCAGGTAACTCCACTTGGACTCGGGCATGCTGAACAGCGGGCGAAACTAAAAACTTATCGAGTATCTGTCTAAAATCCTTTCCATTAATCATCTTATTGCACTTATAGGATATTTTGTATAGAATGGCAATATTATGCCAGGACCAGTTAAAGAATTAACACCCAAACAAATTAAATTTGCCCAACTCCTAGTCTATGGAGTAGAAGGCAGCCCCATAACTAAAACAGAAGCCGCAAGACTCGCAGGATATGCATCCCCTAATCCAGAAGGAACAAGACTAACCAACCCCAATAAATTTCCGCTAGTATGCGCCCACATCAGTAATCTCAGAGATGAAGTGAGGCAGAAATATGGCATCAGTTTTGAAGGTCATTTAGAAGAGCTTGGTAAGATCAGAGACAGAGGTAAAAAAGACAATAGAAATCTAGCGGCTGCAGCTACAACTGAAATAGCTAGAGGTAAAGTAGCTGGATACTATATTGATCAGAAGATTGTTAGACACGGAAAAATTGACGACCTCAATCTCGATCAACTCTATGAAAGAATGAGAACAATCAAAGAGAAGAACGAGAAAGTTATAGAAGCTAAAAAGCTTTTGAATTCTAGTGAGGAATCAAAGATAGACAGTAAAGCGACAACAGTAAAAAAATTACCATCCCCACAAAAAACATCTGATCCGGATTCCACATCTTAATTATCTTTTCTTTTTCTTTTTAACTTTAGCTTTTTTCTTTTTTTTCTTAGCTTTTTTCTTTTTCTTTGGCATATTGTTATATTTCTCCTTCAATTGGTTATACTTTTCTTCGCTTATCCAGTCAAGATCTCCCCACGCATCGTCAAACATCCAACTTTTCCATTTTAACAATGCAACCTTTAGGGAAAATATTTCTATCAGAAAAGACTTCGTCCTTCTCATCATAGCTCGCAAATGTCCAAATAAACTTTTTAGTTCTCTTATAGATGTAGGCGAACGATACCATCTTGGAGCATTCAAACTTATCAAACTCTTCCCTAGTGGCATGGCCTCCGTCGGCGGTAATATCCACCCATGAAATTTTATAGAAGTAGTATTTCTTTTTATTGATTTTAACATGTTTATATTTAGATTTTTTTCTGAACATAACTGTGTATACCCTCCCCCTTATAAAATAGAAAATAAAAATAGTGAATCATGTGCGCGCGCCCCTTAAGTTGTTGGTATTGCTAGCTTTTTGACGATAATTGAACTTTTGCTTAAATAAGCCTTGGTAATCAATGCTTATTTTTAAATTGTACCTTTTGTACCCTATTGTACCAACCCCTAAAGGTACAAAAATGAGCAAATAAGTGTTGGTATACAACAATTCTAGACTTTGTACCCATTGTACCCACCTTTAAAAAAAAATAAAAAAAATTTTTTTATTTCATTGAAAACACTGTATACAGTGGTACAATGCAATTAATGGCTAATTTCCTTGCTAATCTCTTCATTTTTGTCGCTTTCATCATTTTCGTGGTGGGTACAATTCCTATAATACTCATCCACTTTACGAAGGAATGCGTGTTGGTAGCGGACAAATTCTTGGTCCGACACCTCAAACTTCTGAAAAAGTTTATCTTTAGAACACATTAGAATGATTCCAGACTGTATCTGGGTGTGATAAACATAGTTATGGGCCATTGCATAGGCTCCTAATTGAATAAAATAATCCTCTATCCATTCTCTACGTTTTGGCTTGTTGGTTTGCTTGAAGTCTATTATACTTTCGCGTCCGTTATAAATTCCTACAATATCAGTAGCTCCCGCATATAGATCAGGATAGTACAATGTCACCTCAGTCCCCCAGACTTCATTGAGGTCCCCGAGCCCTGCTTCGATAATCCTTTGCGCCATGGGCTCTGCTTCCTTGCCCACGCTGGTCAGGTCCTTGTGCCCTGTTCCCTTCACATACGCCTCTAGAAACGTGTGCATGGCTGTGCCTCGTAAGGCCGCTATGTCTCTCACTCGGTCTGCTGCCTGAGCCCCGAGTCGTGCCTTCCATGCCGCTAAGCTCTGTCGCTTCTCTTCCGACTGAGTTGCGGATAGGATCGTCGTGACTGAGGGTAGCTTCGATCCACTGTGCTCAATGTCGTAGTGCCGTTTTCCCTGGATCAGGGATCGGGTACTGGTTGGATAGATGAATCGCTTGTTCCATTTAATAGGAGCTCGGTGCTCTCTCATGGCTGCCATGGTACAGACTCCACTCATTTTTTATCTTTAACCGTGGTCATGCTATCCCCAAATCGTCCTTTCCAGGCATACGATCCGTGGTGTACGGTATGAGATTCAATGTTCGCAAAGAGCTTGAAATCATTCGCCTTGGCTAGCCTACAAAAAGAGATATCTTCTCCAATCGAGTAGCCCTCTTTAAAACCAAAATCAAAGAAGTTGTAATAGAACTCATGAGACTTTCCTGGGGCATAGATCGCTTTATTCTTCAGCTTCAATTCAGGATGATTTTTTATAATTTTTTCGAAGACCTTGCGATCAATCAACATCAGCCCCGTGGGGCCGGCTTCAATCTCCACTAATCCTCCCGGGAGAATCGTAATCGCTTTCGGATCTTTAAATTCAACGGTATAAAGTTGCTTGGTAATGGCTTCTGCTTTAATCCGATACGGCGTACAGATAATATCTTTCTTCGCCACCAACATCCTCAACACGGCTTCCACTTCAAACTCCACGTCGGAGTCCACAAAGAGCATATGCGTATACTCGGTCGTTAGAAAGACCGATGTTAAATAGTTTCGGGCTTGATGAATCAACGGAGATTTATAAGTATTAATTCCGCATTGGATTCCATTCTTACTGAGTTGTTGGACCAACTTAATGATCGACAACATACTGTTGACCTTCACCGAGTCATAGCACGGCATCGAGATAAACAGACTAGGTTTAATTTCTTTAGACATTGTAAAACGTATATCTTAACGTGAGTTCCTCTCCTTTTTTAATATCTTTAATGGTTACCAGATTCCATCGCTTATGGGCAGGTTCATTTCCGTTGGCATGCAACGAGACTTTCGTACAGTTGGGTTCATTCGCGTGATTAATAAATCCCCCTAAAGGAGTTCTGATAATTTGTTCTCCTAACTTTATATGAGACGTTCCTAAATTTGTTCCTTGTTTAATGGCTTGATCAGCAAAGAGTCCGAGTCCATTAATACGACTTTGTTTAATCGTTAGAGATTCCGGTAAAGGTTTATACATTAGTGTAAAGTTCCTTTCTTAATATCATAAGGTTTAACGTTTGCTTCATAGGCAACCTTCATAATACGATGGTAGTCTTTTTCGTTTAAATTGGTTCGATACAATCGCTGGGCAATCGCCATCAACGATGCCGCAACCATCATGACAGGAAGATCATGCTCTAATAAATGAAGCACATGATCTAATAACTGGTGATAGACTCTATCTTCGTCATTCATAGGGTTCCGAAAGCTCCCTTTCCAAAAGTTTTTTTAGCAAATTTTTTATCATAATGATCAATCACGAGTTTTGCTTTTTCTCTCTTGACGATTAAATATTTATAGACTTGCTTCAGCACCCGGTAAACACCATGATGACTGAGACGCCAACGATGTTGGTCCTTGTACGTGGGATGTTTGGGAAAACGTTTGATGTCCCTGTTCCCTTCTGCCGTAGTCTTCATCAAATAATCAATGAGTCGTCCATCCACTTGCGGGACCTCCATTCTTACAATCAAAGTTCGATAAACCGGTTTGCCGGGACGTGTGTTACGCCTGCGATTGACATATCGGTACTCGACCCAGCCTTCGCCATCGATAATTCCTGCTACATAGGCTCGTTCCGTGGGTGACATGATTCTCACAAACCACTTTCCCTTGCTCGTTGAAGATTTTTCTCAGTGAGCTTAGCAACGCGCTTGTAAAGATTATTATTCTCTTTTTTAATTCTGTCTAAATTAGACTGTAGTTCTGTAATCTTTGCTTCGTACTTAATGATCTTATTGATCATTAAAGTATCCGCCTGCTTGGCCACCTCATCTTCGGGGACGAAAATTTGTTGCGCTTCTTCCTGTCGGTCAGCGTTTTTATATTTTTCTAATTCCGTGTAAGTCTTGTTAGGAAATTCTTTCGCTAATTCGTGTAATGTTTTACTTTTCTGTTTCAAGTAATTCCAAAGTTTTGTCATAAACATGTTTCTTTATATCTTTATCCGTTTGCATAATGGTTAAGACGTCAACACCATTGTAGGCTTTAACGTACGCATTTTGGGTGATGGCAATGCTCGACCCACTCATTAAGAGTGCGAATTCACTGCAACCGGTGAATGCCGTCAGCATCAATAATAATAGTATCGTTCGGATCATCTAACTCTCCTTGTTGTTCGCACATTGGGCAATCCACTGTAATAGATTGACCAGTTTGTTCAACTGATTTATTGGGTATTTTTATGAACCCATTTCCCTTACAGCGTGGGCAAATCTTAATATTATTTTTGTTTGTCTTTAGGTTTTGCTTTACCATTGAGTCTTTCCATTTCTTTATTAATTAAAATACTGATTGTACCGCTTCGACTCTGTACAGTATAAGGCGTGATCACTTTACGAATCTTGTCAAGATTAATGTAAGTGTCTTTCGCTAAAGAAACATTTTTATATTTACTGATGTCCGTCATGTGTTATACCTCTTTCATAATTTGTTTGCATATATCTGTGATATATCCCATAATATAATAGTAGTCAAGGCGTATGAAATATATTTTAATAATCTGGGTGTGCTCATTCATTAACGGAAATGGGTGTTTGCCCCCGGTCGAGTCGAAAAAAACTTATGACAGCTGGTATGAGTGCTCCGTAGCCGCTTATAAAGAATCTGCGTCCCTTCTTCAAAGGATGGGATATGCAGAGGTTAACAAATATCGAGTTGGAACCAAGTCCACTTGTAAACCGATTCGGACTCATTGACATATCCAACCTAACAATAACTTACCATCGGGGGTATAGTTTCCCTGCAGTTTAGGTTTCCCATTTATCATGGGGTAATAGAGAGTATTTACATCTGTCCAGGCCATCGCTATTTCACTACAGTTTAGATTATTAGTTTTTAATTTTATTTCTTGAATTCCCGAGGTGCTTAACAAGAGTATAATTACGTACTTCATGCGCAATCAAAGCAACAATTTTCTGCCATAATGGACCATTCATCGGGTTTGGGTTCACATCCACAGATGACACAATTAATTGGATGTTGGTTAGGATCTTTTACCATTACTAATACTATGCATTACATAGTTTCCTTTTTTATTGGTGTAGTATAAAGCGCCATTAAATTTTGGTTTGGTAATAAGAATATGTTTTAAAGCTTTTTTATAAGACATATTCTCTGTCTCTGAATTGACGCCAGTATCTCCATCTAAGATTTTAAATTTATATCTCATTTTTTATAGTACATATTATATATGAAATCGTCTACTTCTGCCTGACTATATTCTTTTTCTCCTTTGGATTCACACAGCCAGCATTGTTTGATTTCATCTTGGCCTTTCACCACGACTCTGATGTAGCCATTCCCTGTGCATAATGAACAAATTTCTTTATATGCCATCGTACATCCTCGGTCTTCCCCCTTTATTTCCTCGTATTACATACCTCATATCTTTTTTTCTAGGTCTTCCTACTGTTTTAACTGCTCTAAATTTCTTTTTATATTTTCCTCGTTTTATTCCTCGTTTAGGTCCTTGACGATAGTGAGAAGTGATGGGTACATCTATATTCCAACCCTCCTTTCTCAGTAATGCTTTTTTAATTTTAGTTCGAACATAATCCGGATCGCGTCCTGCCATTTCACAAATCAATCTGAAATGTGAACCACCTTCTATAAAAAAATGACGGGCCTGATCTCGATCGTAGGTATAAATGTTTTTATGAGAACGATTACATTTAAGATCCATGTTTAACATGGGTGGTCCTTTGCACGCGTCTAAAACGGCTCGACAAAGTACTGCAACCCAGAGATCTTTCTCGGGGAGTGCGACTCTATCATCACTGATTGTTTCTTCCGCGTGGCCAACGTAACTGGTAAAACTGTTATTGGCTCGTCCCATTACTCTGGTGCTTCCGTGGGGGTGTCCTTACCTATCTTCTGGCCCCACTTAATGATTTTTTCTTTCCCAGGCAAAGTAATATCCACTCCAAATTTATTCCAAGACTGAGCCATTAGATTCAGCTCCAGAACAAGAGTCGTGTATTGTTTGCTACTGCCACCTTTGACATTTAATATTATCTTTCTACTCATAATGAATAGAATATAAGAAATTATGGGAGGAAAGTCAAGACCTAAAAAAATAATTATCCACCGAAGCCGATGTCGTCTTCGTGCACTACGCAATTGGAGGGTGAGAAATCCAGTTCCATATAATTTACATACGTTACAACTCGAGGGGATGCAAGAAAAAACGTTGGTATTAGCGGTTAATTTGTAATGTTTTGTAAAGAAATTTTTTACTATTTGTAAATGTTGTTAACCCTGACCTCTAGAAGGCTTGCGTCTGCTATGTTTATTGGGTCTTTTGGTGTGACGTCCGGGGCGTTTTCGTTGGTTCTTTTTCTTATAGGTACTCGCTCCAAAGAGCGGTCTCTTACGTGCCATTGTCTTTCACGAGATCTAGTACAGGGATTTTACCATCAAGAGAAGCAATAGGCATATAACTAATAACGCCATTAACTTTTTGTTCAATGTCCCCACCACAACCCATACAGCGGTAGTAATTTTGATAAAGAGATACGAATACGCTTTTGACCTCACAAAGAGGACAATGACCATTGGTTACTTCGGCTTTGATATTAAAACCCTTTCCAAAAATACCTTTTCCAAATTTCTCCATCGCGCCTCCTATTGTATTTAGTTTTATCTTTAAATCGTTTAGGTGTAAAGAACTTTAAGGCTTTGGCTATAGGATTTCTATTTGAGTATGATTTTTTTGATTGATTTTGAGCCATCATTATTAATCTCTACTTCAGCCTGAGCCTTGATACATTTATAAGAAACAGTATCAGAGTAGGTTCTCTCCGCTTCGCGTTTTCCACGGAGGCATACCCCCATCGAGGGCTGGATACGATGTTCCTTGATCTCAAAATTTATAAACATTAAAAGTGCTACTACAGTTTCCATTATCTTACTCCATTTCCATTTTGATAATGAATCTCTCGGTTTGAGTCCTTGAGCTCCTCAATATCAGTAAGAGCCTTCTCCATTTGTTTAGTTAAAAATTCGATGTTTACTTTATTGTGCATCATGTTTTCAATTTGTTTATTAATTCGATCGGTGGTCTTGTAAAGATCCTCCAGCATCATGTACTGCTCCGAATCTGCGGGCAAACTTCCCAGCATCCCCCGGGGCCACTTGATCCTAAATTCTGTGTTCATTTCCAAATCTTTATTCATAATTTCTATTTGAGTTGACATACGATTCTGATTCTCAATGATCCCGAAGTAAGCCCAGGTCCCGATCGCGACCATCGCGATCAAAGAGAAAACCGTTTTCATCGGCATTTGAACTCTAGCTTCGTCTGAAATTTTGAGAGTCATTAGTAGTTATAACTCCCTGAAGGCGATTCGTTGTTTTCTAACATGTTAAATAATTTTTTGTGTTGGTCCATGATGTCTTCATCTGAATCCATCATCTGTTCTATCTTACTTTGTAGCTTATCAACATGACGTTCTAACTTGTCGACCTTATCTTCCTGTACAGCTTGCACCGTAGATAATTCAAAAGTTCTTGAAAGTGACCAGCCGCCCAAAGCGATTAACAGTCCAACCAGTAATGTCATAATTTTATCAGCCATAAACCCCACAGCAACTAAACTTGTCCATAAAAAAATAATGATACACAGCAAATCCGATTACTGTTCCTATACTCATTCCTAAAAAAAACATAATATATTTTAACATATCACTCTTTTTGATTCACGTCTCCAAAGATGACTTTGTATTTTAGTTTGCCACCATCATCTCCTGAAGTATGATCTGTTGGTTCTTCAATTGATATAACATGCTTTACGCCATTACATCCCACAGCAAAAAGAAATAACAAACCGATGATTATACAAGATATTAAATATTTCATCCATCTAGTTTCCCTCTGATTTATTTTTTTTCTTGCGTTTCTTCTTGCCCTTAAAATTTTTAAAGTTCTGTACCTCATCTTCTATTACCTCAATCTTGGCTTTAATTAAGACCATGTCTTGCGACAATGAGAATGTACGTTGAAGGGTCCATCCTCCGAGCGCTAATAGTATAGCGAGCAATGCGGTTATCAATTTTTCGTTCATGTTAGCCGCAGTTGTTTTTATCTAAATCAATTGGCTTATCACTACCATAAAACCATATCCATGATGAAAGCTTTGTTCCATCTTGAGTATAGGTGCATTTTTTGCCTACTGAGCAGGCGCTCAATGCAAAGAGTAATGCTAGCACTAAACATAATTTATTCATTTGTTTCCTCTTGTTTTTCTTCTTCGTTTTTTATTTGACAACATGTACCTGATTTTTCTTTTTCTTTGGTATGCATATTGCAAGTTTGTTTTTCTTCTACTGACACGATAAACACTCGTCATTATTTACTGTAATTCCTTGTGGATTACAATTACATTTTTCACATGCGCATACCCCATTAGCGTCTGAATGTGCGCTAACATTACAGTGACAGTTACAAAAACAATCTTTACATTTATTCATTTTCTTCCTCTAATTTTATTTGTAGATCCATACCTTCTTTTAAAAGTTCGGATGTACTTTTTTCCTTTTCCTTAATTTCGTAGAAGAATCTATCCGAATCTTCTGTTTTCCATTTACCTGAGTCTTCCACATTCCACGTGCTCGTCTGTACCTTCCAATCAAATGGTACTTCTTCCCTAACAGTAAACGAAGGAATCCTCCATATAATTCTGTTGTTGGGTTGGGCTGCATAATTTCCGTTCTCTAGGGCCATTATGTGGGCGCATTTATGTTCTGCCGGAATCTCTGAATGATCCGTATCGACTATATTACTCTCTGGGTGAGCCCAGTCAACTGTGAAAAGATAGGTACCCTGATACCATTTCTTATCTTTTCCTATATATTTTCCTGATTGGCCTAGAAGGATATCAAAAGTATGAATACTAGGATAGTAACTAAAGCAATTCCAAAGCTCCAGCTCGTCAAGTCGCATCCGAGGAACTTTTTTGACATCAAAGCCTCTTTGGATAAAGGCGCTAATCGGCAAACGATAGAAGATAGCACCATTTTCCATAATTGCATGAAAGAGTATAGCGCTCCCTGAAAGCGATGCCATCCCAAAGATGACACAGTCTTCAGCTTCTCCCACATGTCCGGAAAGGTCATAGAGATATTCTCTCCTTACCTGCGCATACGTGGCAGGTATGTTTGCGTTTAAGTAAGCCATCCAACATAAAGTCCTAAAGTGAGATTATTATTAAAACAACTACTACTGCTACAGCAATAGAAATTTTTTTATGAGCTAATGCTAATGCCCATAATTTTTTTGCGTGTTCCATATTTCCTCCTATATTAATCGTAGATATCTCCCCAATTTTTACCAAACTCATAGTCTACTTTATTAGGGACTTCTAATTCAACTGCAGATTCCATTATATCCACTATTCGTTTAGCTTGTTTATCATCTTCAATAGATAAATCAAGTTCGTCATGAATCTGAATATGTGCAACTATACCCTCTTTATAGAGTTCTAGCATAGATTTTTTTGTCATATCTGCTGCAGAACCTTGAATTAATTTGTTTAATGATTTGTATGTATATGCTCTTTTAATTCCTGGTCCGTGTTCCCTGAGCGCTTCTTCATGTGGTAATGCTTTATGCATCCCGAATGAATTAGGTTCCCATAAATGGAAGCGACAAAGACGACCCAGCAACGTTCTAATTTGTCCTCTTTCTTGTGCTGCGTTAGACGCTTTATCCATGAGTTGTTTAACAAAAGGTACACGACTGTGATAAGTATTAAATAGTTCGGCTGCTTTTTCTTTAGTCACTCCCAGTTCTGCTTGAAGTTTGGCTTTCCCCATTCCATAAAATAATCCTAGATTAATTGTTTTGGCCTGGGAACGAGGGATTGTTGCCATGTCTGCTACCGTTTGATGAAAATCTGCTTTAGTATTTTCTTTATAAGAATCCAGTACATCATAGACTGAAGGAAGTTTATAGAGAGCCGCATAATGAACGACGAGTCTTGGTTCTTGTTGATTATAATCAAAGCAACCCCACTTACATCCTTCTTCCGGTATGAATAAACTTCTAATCTTGGGTCCTAGATCTTTATTACGAGCGGGAATCTGTTGAAGGTTCGGGTTTTGATAACTAAATCTTCCTGTTACTGTTCCACCTCCTGCATTTCTAAGTTGATTGATCTCTGCGTGGATTCTTCCCTTATGTTCATATCTTAAAATAGAATCAATAAAGGTAGTATGAGCTTTATTAATCTCTCTGGCTTTGGCAATCATATTAACCACAGGATGTTTATGTTCTTGTAAAAAATTTTTAGTGAAAGAGGGGGCAGAGGTTTTTTCTGTTCGGGGGTATTCTATCTTTAACATATCAAATACATTGGCCACCGATCGTGCTGCCCATATCTGTGTGTCAACATTAGTTTCTAATTTTATTTTATTAAGAAGTTCTTTCTCTTCAGCCATTAATTGTTTCTTCATGGCATGAGCTCTTTCTATATCAACTCGAACGCCTTTGAATCGCATATCAACTAGACATGGAAAGAGATCTGTTTCCAGATCAAATACATCTTCTAAATCTTGAGAAATAATTTCTTTCTTAAGTTCTTGCCAAAGACCCAAAGTTATTTCAGCATCTCGCTCTGCATAAGATCCTGCGTGCATGGCAGGTAGTTTATACATCTCTGCTTTAGGATCGATGCCCCATTCTTCGGCAGCTTCAGCCAAAGCTCTTTCATTCTTTCCATAGCCTAAGTAATGCCAGGATAAACTATTTAAATCATATCTAAATCTATTTTCATCAGTGATGGCTGACGCCAGCATGGTACATACGATGTCACCATTAATCTTAAAGCCCATAGCTCTTAGCCAACAAACGTCGTAAATAGCATTGTGAAATATTTTTGTGGAAGGAGCTTCTAGAATATCCTTAAGCCAAGATAATACTTTAGCTCTTTCCATATTTCCGCCGCCCTCATGGGCAATAGGGAAGTAGCCTTTGTAATAAGCTGAAGCCACAGCGATACCTATTACTTCCCCATTACCAATAATAGAACCTGATCCTTTTTTAATAAGATCGGGATCTTTTGTTTCTAGATCGATTGCAATTTCATCTACCTGTCTTAGGTCTGGAAATTCTGTCGGCTTCACCCATTCAGTCTGGGCTTCAAATCTAGGAATTCTCATTAGTTATGCGGGCATCCTTTCGTTTCCTTTTTCCATTCTTTATAACCTTTAATCCATTCCTTACTTGAGGTTTCTGCTTCTTCTTTAGTAATGCCTGCATTACGATACTCTTCCTCTTCAGTCATTGGTATTAATGGATAATCTCTTTCAATAATCATATCAATATAATGCTTAGCTTTTTCTAAATCTTGTACTTCTCCTTTATGCGCATGTCTGCAGATATATTTAATAGCATTTCCTTCTGCAAATTGCAATTTGTTCTTGTTTATAAACTCACTGGGCTGCATCACCATATCTTTATAATGAGATCCTCCAATTTGTTTATTGTATACTTTCGATGTCATATCCTTTATCCTCCTTTTTTGCCGCCATAATATATAGATTTTGTTTGGTACGCGTGACGCCCACATACCATATCCGGTTTTCTTCATCTTCTTTATCAGGGCTTTTTTCAATAGCCTCCCTGATGGTCTTGGTATTATCTAGAAGGAGCAAAACATTATTGGCTTCTCCTCCTTTAGCTGCATGAATCGTTGATAGTTTAACTCGTGCTTCTTTAGATAATTTTTCCCCCGCTTGTAACATATCTCTGATGTAGAGACTGTCTTCAGGTTCAGTTTCAAAAACCTCAAACCATTGCTGAGTAGGGCTGTACCCAAATTCTTTTAAGTCATAAAGTCTTTCTTCTTTTTCAGGAAATTCTTTTCCAAAATATTCAAATAAATCTTTGCACTCTGATATGGATAATTGGGATCCATTTGTCCATCGTGTATAGTTTTGAATGGCATCGTATAATCTAGTCTTATAACTTTTTCTGTTCTTATATTCAAAATAAATTCCTCTGTCTCTTAGCGACCGCTTAAGCTTTATTAATTTATCATTGTATCTGGCTAACACTAACCATTGTCCTTCATGTAGGGGAACATCTTCAGTTGAGGTTCCAAAATATACTGATCCTTCTTCATCTCTTGCGTTCCATTCTTTTTGTATTCTCCTCTCATCTGGTATCCTACTTAAAATATTGTCAGCAATGTGTTGGATTAATTTAGGAACTCTATAGGATTGGGGCAAAACTATTTCTTTTGCAGGTTCTTTTTGAAATCTTTTTACATCCGCTCCGGCCCAGCCATAAATAGCTTGATCATCGTCGCCAGCCAAGATAACATGTTTAGAATTTTTCTTTAAAACATCAAACATTTTCCATTGAATCGGCGACAAGTCTTGTGCTTCATCAATAAAAACCACGTCATATTTTGGACACAATTCTGACACAATAAATTTTTCAATCATGTCGGTGAAATCTTTGAGGTGATAGGATTTTTTATAATTATTTAATTCATCTCTTAAAATATATAATAAGTTTTGGTCTAGATCCTGGGAGTACATATCCGTATTGTACTCATCTTCAATGGATATTTCTTTTATACGTGCAGCATTAATTATATTAAAATATTCACTATCCGAATCGACAAAGCCGGTTTTCTCTTCCCCATTACTATAGACAGTTACTTCTATTCCAAGACTTCTTCCTATGTCTTCGTAATGTTCATCTTGCATCACTTCACTTTTCTTCATTCCTAATTTCCAAAAAGCTAGGGAGTGCAGAGTTCTAAAATGTTTTAATTGTTTTTCACTGATGGTTGGATTCTGATCCAACATTCTTTCTTTAGCTTCGCCGGCGGCTTTCTTGGTAAAAGCAAAATATCCTATTTTTTCAATGGGAGTTCCTAGTTTAAGAAAAGTTCGGGCATAATGTAAAAGACGTGTTGTTTTCCCTGTTCCCGGAGGCCCGAGTATTTTTCTCATCATAAGATTTCCGTTTTATGTTTTATTTGAGTATGGTGAATCGGGACGTTTTCAAATTCTGTCACAGAAATTTTTACAATATTCTTGGTGGGGGTATTATATTTTCCTTCTTCTTTAGAAGGAAATCTTTTTTCCTCTAGAAATTCGATACCACAATCTTTATAGGTTTTTATCATCATATTACCTGTTTTACCCTCATTATATTTCCAGTCTTTAGATTTTAATTTATCGTAAAATTTATTAAATTTAAAAAAAGCATATCCTTCTTGAATCAAAACTGTTCCTGTCTTAAAGGATGCATCGGTCTGAGCTTTGGCCCCATTGATTTTAGCATATAAAACATCATGTAATTTTTCTTTAGAAGTTGTTCCAATGGGAGGATTAATTATTTTTTGAGTTTTCCATAAAGCATCTAGCACCGCTTGGTCTTCATCCCCTTTAATAATAGGAGGAGGAAATCCTGCAGCTTTAGCGATTGCGTTTCTTCTTTTACGCTGATCATTAACATGTTCCACTGAATGACAATGCACGGTCGCTGTACTCATTCCATCTGGTTTGATAACATCAAATTCAAATTCTGGTTCAGGATCAAGATCTATTTTTTTAAGATTAGTTAAGACAGGGTAAGTCCCCTTGGATCCCGCTAAAACACCAAATTTTTTCTTAACACAAATTCCTTTTTTACAGTGATCACTAATAGGACTTTGAGTACAAGTATATCCCTTTAAAGATCGTGCCCATGATCTTACTTTCGCATTTAATAATTTATCATCCCATGCATTAGCATGTTGTTCGGCGAAATATTTAACAGGAGCATTCTTAACTTTTTGTTTCCAGGTATCTTCATACTTCATCTTCACAAAGACGTGGTAATTGTACATAAATCGATCTTTGCCATCGAATTGAGGATCCTTCATAATAGTAGACAATGTGGCTAGACATGGAGGCCCATCTTTAAAATCTTCATCGGCCCCTTCAAAAATCTTTTTATCAATACTGTCTGTGATAGTAGTGAGTTGATCTGGATCAACTAGATTTGTTTCAACTAAAGGGATAAATTGTTCAAACGTAAATTCTGTTCCATCGATATTTAAAGCTCTTCTTTCTGTCTTATTAAAATAAGGCAAATTAATAAATTGCCCTGGTCTGTATCCCTCTTTCTCTAGATCTTTAGTTAGTTGCGTTTGCTTGGGAAAAATTTCTGTGTCTGATTTTAGTTTAAAAAGAGGAAGAAGATTACTTAAAAAAGCTTTTAAGATTGCTGCATCTACAAACTTTCTCATAAAGATGTATAGATGAAGCCCTTTACTTTTGGACAGAATAGGGACGAGAGGTAGTTTGTATTCTTGAATTTTGTCTATAATAAATTTTTTATCAAAGTGTTCGTAATTTCCTGGATCAATGTCGATGAGTCCAAATTTGGTTTCACCCTCTTCATTACACGGTTGAATCCCAATTGATTTTTTACCATTTAAATGGTCAAGATAAATATCGTCAGTAAGTTCTTGATAATTCCAGCGATAATCACCTGGTTTTAATCGTAGCTTACCGCTATCAGGATCAACGTAGGCATTCTTAATATTAGCGACACCATACGCTCCTCGATAACCATTAAAGATCTGTATATATTTCTCATTCATAATATCTTTTCATGGGCCCTTCAGTCTCCCTCCAGGCCCACGTCATGCATGATTTCTTCGTCAGAAGAAACTAGAAATGCGAGTCAGACCCTTTCGGTTTATCGGAGCCGTGTTTTGCTTTAACACTTCCTTTGGAAATGTTTTCAGAAAACGTTTTGGCTTGCTGATAAGCTTGACTGTCAGTAACTGGTCCTACCTTACTTACTTCCCAACCAAACCAAGTGCCTTTGTCA
>Ga0080013_1002391_pt1 | contig 22137 bp, 22 predicted proteins | sample ETNvirenome_6_85_FD_69236 | JGI IMG/M metagenome (GOLD analysis project Ga0080013, IMG submission 69236) | Marine viral communities from the Pacific Ocean - ETNP_6_85 (SPADES assembly) (version 2) | ecosystem: Environmental > Aquatic > Marine > Oceanic | place: Pacific Ocean | collected 2013-06-19 | reverse complement strand
AAGATTTTGGCGTTGGGTTTTTTACAAAGTATGGTGACGGTGGGGTTGATATATCTCCCATTGCCGATCTTTATAAATCTGAAGTTAGAAGTATGGCAGCTAGCTTAGGAGTGGAGCAAGATATAATTGAAGCCCCTCCAACTGATGGGTTATGGGAAGACGGAAGAACTGATGAAGATCAGCTTGGAGCAACATATGAAGAGCTCGAGTGGGCAATGCAGTATTCTTCTGAAGAGAATCTTACAGATAGACAAAATGAAATATTAGAAATCTATGATCGCCATCACACTGCGAATCTTCATAAAATGCAAGATATACCAGTTTATAAAGTAAGGGGAGATTAAAATGTCTGATTTTGGAGTTTATTATACATGCTACACTGAAGTAGAAGCGGTGGAATATTCTTTAGAGGTTTTATACTCTATTTATCCTGAATGTCCAGTTTATTTAGTTTCGGATGGGGGAAGAGATTATTCTTATTTAGAAAAAAAGCATCCGTTTTTAAAAGCAGAGCTTGGAGAAGATACTCGCGGCTGGTGCCAGGGCAGCAATGCTGGAGAAGTTCTTTTAAGAACGTTTAAAGAAGATGACACTCACCAGAAGCTTTATAACACTGCTCTTACTTGGATTGAAAGAAATAAAGCTGCTGTTGACTATGCTCAGAAATCTCATATGCTTATGATGGAGACTGATGTTTTAGTAAGAGGAAAGCTTACTATGCCAACAGAAGCGAAACTTACAGGCCCTCTTGAGAATTCAGATCAAAATGGAGGTTGGAGAAAAGTCTTGGCAAAAATCGATGGAGCTCTCGACATTTATAGTTGGGGATGGCCTTACATATACGAATCTGCTGCATTTAATGAGGTGTATGATTTTGTTAAAAATAATGATGGCTTATTTCACGACCTTGTTTATTCAGATTATAGATTTGGAGCGGCTGGAGATATAACAATTCCAGTTTTATTCGGAGCTGTAGGATATCGCCAGAGCATAAATTCAGAAGCTACTGAATGTTTAAGGAACCCAGGATGGAAAAATTCTGGTCACCCTCTGCTCCATCAATACCGAGAGAAGTATCCAGAAAATAACTCAAGTTATGATGGTACTCATGCCAAAGAAAAACAATAATGAAAAAAAGTCTATACCTGCTTGAATTATCTGATATTTTTGCCAACCAAGTATATCTTCCATATTCTTCTGGTGTAGTGGCTTCTTATGCTTTTTCTAGAGAAGAGATTAAAAATACCTATGAGTTAAGAGACTGGTTTTATTATCGCCAGCCAGCTGAAGATATTTTAGAAAAAATTGAAAACCCTAGCGTTGTAGGCTTCGCCTGTTTTATATGGAATTGGAACCTCAATTTAAAAATAGCAAAAGAGTTAAAAAACAAATATCCAGACTGCTTAATAGTTTTTGGCGGCCAACAACAGCCATTAGCTGATAGAGTCGGAAATTTTTTTATAGACCATCCATATGTAGACATATTAGTACATGGCGAAGGTGAAGAGAGCTTTGTTGAGATTTTATTAGAAAAATCAAAAGATAATCCAGACTTTTCAAAAATTACTGGAATCACTTATAATGATGGAAATACTGGAAAAGCAACATCTCCAAGAATTCGCATAAAAAGTATAGAAGATTTTGATAGCCCTTATTTAGATGGGCTATTTGATAAGCTTATAGAAAAAAATGAAGCTAATTTACAGTTTAGTGCAATAGTAGAGTCAGCCCGCGGTTGCCCATTCCAGTGTACATTTTGTGAGATTGGGGAAAAGTACTACCAAAAAGTCTATAAGAATTACATTAAAATCAAAAAAGAAATTGACTGGATTGCAGATCATAAAATTGAATACGTTACAGACGCTAACTCAAATTATGGAATGTATTACGAATTAGATAAAGACCTATCTCAATATGTAAAAGAGAAGAAAGAAGAGACAGGATATCCTCATGCTTTTAGAGTTACTTGGGTAAAGGGCAAAGCAGATAGGGTGCTAGAAATAGCTAAAATACTAGAAGAAGCAAAAGCCCAAAAGGGTATGACAATAGCTTTGCAATCCATGAGCCCGAAGGTTTTGAAAGCTATAAAAAGAAAAAATGTCGACGGCGGAAAACTTAGAGAGTTCGTAGAGATGTACGAGGGTGAAAACATATCAAGCTATGTTGAGCTTATATGGGGGCTGCCTGAAGAAACTCTTGAAAGTTTTATAGATGGAGTTTGTGAAATCATGGAAATGGATTACCACAACTATCTAGACATTCACCTAATGACTGCTCTAATTAATACTCCATTCAGCCGACCAGAGTATATAGAACAATATGGAATAGAGACATCTATAACTCAACCAAGGTTCCACCACCGCCATATTTCTAATGAGCTAAGCGAAGATACATCTAAATTTGTAACAAAAGCTGAGACATTTACTGAAGAGGAGTGGATGGAGGGACACCAGTTTAGGTGGCTAGTTATCTTTGGTCATTATCTTGGGCCAACTCAATTTGTTTCTAGATTTTTAAGAAAACACTATAGCATTAGTTATAAAGAGTTTTATAGCTCGCTTCTTGAGCATATTAAATCTGATAAAGAATCTTTTCTTGGAAAAGAGTATTATTCTATAATAGAAAATATGGAAAAAATTCTGAAAAATGAAAGACACTGGGGTATTGTAGTTCCTGAAATATCTGAAATTAACTGGAGTGTTGATGAGGCCACGGCTATAAAAGTAGCAATGAACTATGAAACCTATGAAGATGAATTAAGATTCTTCATTAAAAATGGGCTGGGTATATCTTTTGAAGACAGCTTGATAAGCGATCTTCTTGAATATCAAAAGCTTAGACTAAACCACCCAGGTCCAGAAAGTTATCATGGCTCTTTTCAATACAATATTCATGATGTTATTGAAAACGGAAAAAACCTACAAAAGCAATCTCACACTTTAGAATTTCAAAGCTCAGGAATAGAAAATCATTATGAGTGGGCTAAAAAAATTATTTGGCACGGTAGAAGAACTGGCGATTATAAAAGTAAGGTAAACTAGAATGAAAAAAATAGCTACGCTTATTGGTAACTGCCATAATTCTGGGATGAGAATATTCTTGCAAAAAAGCAAACAGTTTAGAGAAACTTATGAGTTTAAGCAGCATGCTAACTGGCGATTAATTAGAGAGAAGAAGTCAGTTCATATAGAAGATGTTAAAGCTGCGGATCTTTTTATTTACCAACCATTAGCCCCAGCCTACGGCTGTTATTCTACCGATCCCCGGGTGAAGGATTCCATAGGATCTCTTCTAAAAGACAACTGTGTGGCAATCTCGTACCCTTATACCTATTATTCAGCCCTATGGCCAATATGCCAAGCTGGCGCTGGCACAGACCAAGCTAATAGATGGTTTGGTTCAGAGGCTATAGACGCTCTAAGAACATCTGGCGTGGCAGATATAGAAATACTAGAGCTGTATAATCAAGATAAAATAGACTGGCTATATGAATCTCGTCATGACGAAACTATAGAGATTTTAAGAAAAAAAGAGTCTATTACAGATATTAAGATTTCTAAATTTATTGAAGATAACTTTAGAGAAAAAGACTTATTTCTCATACCGCAGCATCCTTCTAGTTTAGTTTTTATGCAGAAAGCTAATCAAGTATTAGAAGCCATCGGCATGGATAAAATCACAACAGATCAACTTTTGGGTGATAATGATGCCGAGCTTGGAGACACAACATACCAACTTCCATCTAATAGATTTCCGATACATCCTTCAGCAGTAGAATATTATGGATTAGAGTTTGTTACTTCTTACCACTCTCCAGGGTACACTAAAGAATTCTATAGACAAAGGATAATTCAGTATATGAATATGTTTCCCAGAGATAAATCTTCTGATCATTGGAGAAATTTTGAAGAAAACTATATTCCAGAAGATATAAAATAATGAGTGATAAAAATATAGTAATAGCTGCAGACCACAACGGCGTAGAGCTTAAATCTATTTTAGTTTCCAAGCTAACTGAGCTTGGTTACTCTCCGATAGATTTAGGTCCATATGATACTGATGTTAGTGTAGATTATGTGGATTATGCTAAGCAGCTAGCTATGATTGTTGGATCCGGATCTTGTACTCGCGGAATTTTAATATGCGGTACCGGAGTAGGGATGAGTATTACCGCTAATAGATTACCCGGTGTTAGAGCAGCATTGGTTCATAATTTAGAAACAGCTCCAAAATGCAGAGAGCATAATAATGCTAATGTTTTGTGTCTTGGAAGCTGGGTAAATTCCATAGAAATTAATATAGAAATTTTAGAAACTTGGCTTAATTCTAAATTTGGTGAGGGTAGACATAATAAAAGACTAGCAAAACTTGATAAAATCACCACCAACAAAGTTGTTTTTACTAATGGTGTTTTTGATATTCTACACACCGGCCATATTAATCTTTTAGAATTTTCTAAGAATTTAGGAGATAAATTAGTTGTTGCACTAAATGATGATGCATCTGTTAAACTTTTAAAAGGTGAAGCTAGACCAATTAATAATGAAAATGATAGAAAGAAGCTTCTAGCATCCATCAAGGGAGTTGATGAAGTTATTCTTTTTGATGGTAATTTGCCAGAAGTTAGAGAAAAAGTTAAACCTCACGTAATTGTTAAGGGTGGAGAGTGGACAGCGGAAGAAGTTAGGAAGCGTGATAGCGTGCCAGAAGAAGTTGAAGTGGTCATTTATAATTTAGTAGAAGATTATTCTACAACCAATGTTTTAAAAAAGATTCACAATCTTGATACTTGGGAAAAGAAGAGTGATTAGCTTACAAAAACTTCTTAATGGCACTAAAGAAAAAACTATTTTAGTAGTTGGTGATCCAATATTAGATATTTCAGTTTATTCTGAGGCTGTGGGCTTATCATTAGAAACGCCAACTCTAAAAGCTAAAAAGCTAAAAACCGTTCAATCTATGGGTGGAGCTGCCGGCATAGTTAAAAATTGCATTGTTCTCGGTTCTCAATGCCACTTTATAACAGTTTTAGGAGAGGATGAAATATACCCGGAATATTCTAGCTGGATGGATGATAACTTAGCAATCTCAGCAATAGTTGAAGAAAGAGAAAATGTTTCTAAAACAAGGCACTGGATAAAAAGAGGAGATTGCTCTTATAAACATCTCCAAATAAATACTGGCGATAAGACACCAATAACAAAAAATTCTGAAGACTGCATACTAAGTCTAGTAGAAGAAATAGTAGAAAGCTTCGACGCTCTTTTATTGATAGACTATCAAAATGGGATATTTTCTTCTAAAGAGTTTACTCAAAAAATAATAGAGATTGCAAAATCAAAAAATATTCTAACTATATGCAATTCTCAAAAATCTACTAATGAAGCTCGTCATGACTGGTTTGCTGGCGCTGATCTTATAAGCATGAATCTTGATGAGGCTTTAGCAAATGATAAGGGTTTTGACAGCAGCCTTGCTAATCTTGAAAAGAAATTTAACAGCGGTGTCTGTGTTACTCTTGGAGAAAAAGGTTCAGTTATCAAAAGTAAAGATCATGATAAAGAATATTCGTGTGATGCTTTAAAAATTGAAGTTAAAGATACATGTGGGGCTGGAGATGCTTTTTTAGCATGTCTTTCTTTATTAGATTGGAAAACAGCGCCACAAGAATCTCTTGCAATATCTAATACTTGGGCTGCGCTTTCTATTAATAAATTAGGTTTGGCTTGTCCAACCAAAAAAGAACTTATAGAATTGGTAAAAGTGTTAGATAATGAAACAGATAAAAACTCAGATTCTCCAGGCCAATAAATGGATTGTAGATAAGAAACTAGTTTCTCTTACGTGGGGAAATGTGTCTGCAAAAGAAGCTAGCAAGATTTTTATAAAACCCTCCGGGGCAGATCTAAATTCTATAGAAGAAAAAGATATATCTGTTCTTAGTTTAGACGGCTCTATTATTTCCGGCTTAAAACCTTCAGTAGATGCGCCAGCCCATGTTGAGCTATACTCTGCTTTTAATGATGTTAACTGTATTGTTCATACACACTCTAAATATGCTACAGTTTTCGCGCAACTGAATAAACCAATTCAGTGTTTAGGAACAACTCATGCAGACTATTTCAAGGGCTCTATACCAGTTATTCCTATTCCACATTGGAGTGATAGTATATCATATGAAAAAATTACTGGTAAAGCAATAGTTTCATATTTTAAAGAAAAAGATATAAATCATAATGATATATCAGCAGCTCTAGTAGCTAATCATGGGGTTTTTGCTTGGGGAAGCACTGTGGAAAAAGCTTTAGAGAATGCTTATGTTTTAGAACTTATAGCAGAAATGGCATATCTCACTTTAGCTATCCGGCCGATGCCTAATGAATTAAATTCTAAAATTTTAGAAAAACATTTTTTGAGGAAGAATGGAAATGGAAAATATTACGGACAAGGGTGAAGACATAAAATATGGAATTTCTGATCTACCAGAAATAAGCGCACCCATTAAGAAAGTTGAAAAGTATTGGGGTAATATGATTACGCTTTTTGAGGGTGAAAATTATACCGTAAAAAGAATATTCATGAGTGCCGGCACTCAGAGTAGTTTGGAGTTTCATGTAAAAAAGAAAGAATCTTATTATATTGAAAGTGGAACTTTAAAAGTGGGTTTAAGAATTGGAAGAGCTAGAAACACTAGCATAACGCTACGCCAGGGCGATGTTTTTCACATCAATCCAGGGTTAATGCATATGAGAATAGCAAAAACTGATGTCGTGATAATTGAAACATCTACTAAAGATGACGATGGAGATTCTCACATAGTGGAAGACGGAAGATCTTATAAACATGAAGAAGATATTATGATTCCTGGAGACCCCAGGTCTAAGGAGACTAAGAAATGAAATTATTTATAGATACGGCTAATATTGAAGAAATTGAAGATGCAATTTCTAAGGGAATTATTTCTGGTGTAACCACTAACCCTTCGCTTCTTGCTAAGGAACCAAAGGCTGATTTTTATGATCACATAAAAAGAATAGCAGATATTTGTGATGGACTTCCGTTGAGCGTAGAGGTTTTTGCTACCGAGCCACAAGCCATGATAGACCAAGCTCACGAAATCATAGCAAGGCTAGATTATTCTAATACGAACATTAAGATTCCAATCGGCTACGAAGAGCTTAGGGTAGTAAACGAATTAAGTAAAAGCAATATTAGAGTTAATTGCACGTGCTGCTTCACAGCATCTCAACTAGAGTTAGCCGCTCTTGCTGGAGCTAGGTACGTATCTCTTTTCTATAACAGGCTTTTAGATGCAAACGGTGACCCGCTAAATGTTCTTCGTGAAACCAGAAGTTTTATTGATGAAAATATTCTTAACTGTGAAATAATTTCAGGTAGTATTAGAAAAGCTGAAGATGTTTCTAATGCTTGGGCCTCAGGTTGTCATGTAGTGACTGCCGGTCATAGAGTTATTTTAGAAATGACAAAACACCACAAGACTGATGAATCTATTAATGGATTCTTAGAAGATTTTAAGGAGTGGATTTCGTAATGAGCACTTATGTTTTCGATATAGATGGAACGCTAGTAACACAAGATGGAAGCAATTATCCAACAGCAAAACCTATTAAGGCTGCTATAGATAAATTAAATGATCTTTATGATGCAGGTCATAAAATAATTTTGATGACCGCTAGAGGGTCTGTGAGTGGTGTAGATCATAGCGAGTTTACCCAAAAGCAAATGAATGATTTTGGAATAAAGCATCATGAGCTAATAATGAATAAGAAGCCAGCAGCAGATTTTTATATTGACGATAAAGCTCTTAATGTTTTTGATTGGTTAAACGGCAAAAATCATAATGGGCCAACTCTAAAATATCCAATTGCAGAAGCTGCAGACAGATACACTATTTGCAAGCTTAAACACGAAAGGATAGAAGGAGAAGATCTTTCAAATCAGCTAGCGGTTCTAAAAACAGAATTAGACAGATACCCTGGGGTAGAAGTGTATGTTGCAAGACTCTATAAAATAAATGGAGAATGCTGGGATATGGAATCTGAAATCAGGCGAGGCAAAGAGGGTGAATTAGGCTTGGAAGAAGTTGGAAAAAGGACCTTAACTCTTAGAGACAAGAATAAAATTAGAGTTGGAATTAAAAATGAAATTGTAAGAGAGTTTGGCGAAGGTTTCGAAGATATTAAAATGAATCATGCCAGCGAAGGATAAACTAACATGACATCAAAACAAAAAGTAGTGGTTTGGGGATACCCGCTGCATACTCATACTCATTCTTATGGCCACGCTGCAGCTTTTAAAGCTTTTAAATATCTTGGGTATGAGACTTATTGGTTTCATAATGATGAATATCCTAAAGATTTTGATTATGATAATTGCATTTTTTGGACTGAAGGATATGCTGAAAGAAATATTCCAATAAGAAAGAGCTCTACATACTTTGTGCATGTATGTGTCAATCCTAAAAAGTATCTTGAGGCTGGAGCAAGAATAATTGATGTAAGATACAATGTCAAAGAAATATTTGATGTCAACTATCATTATACTCGTGATTTAAATAGAGTTACGCAAGTTACAGATAATGGATCCCTCTATTATGAGAAGCTCACAGATGACAGTGGTTTAACAAACAGACTCTTAGAGGGGGAGAATATAGAGTACGAAGCTTTGTATATGACTTGGGGTACTGACCTTTATCCCGAAGAGATATTAGACGAATTTGTAGACATCAAGAAAGAAAATTCAATTTACTGGCTCGGAACAATTAGTGCCGCAAACTCTCAGCAAGTAGTGCCATTTGCACAAGCTAGCCAGAAAAATGGAATCCAATTTATTCATAACGACCCCTGGAATCGCCCGCTCAATTTTGAAGTAGTTCAGCAGCTTACTCAAGTTTCATATTTAGCTCCTGAGATTAGAGGCTCTGGAGATCACGATCCAACTACTGGCCATACTGGAACCAATCATCTTTTTACTGGATATATCGGCGAAAGACTGTTCAAAAATATAAGCTATGGCCAGCTTGGTCTTACTAATTCTGTAGCTTCTCAGGAGCTGCTAGATGGAAATTTGATTTTTAATCTAGATACAGCGCAGCTTTTTGAAGATGGTGTTAATAATAGAGAGAACAAAAATCTTATATTAGAGCAAATGAAGCTCGTAAGAGAGAAACACACATGGGTTAAAAGACTCAAAGATGTTATGGGGATTTTATAATGTCATTAAGAAAACTAGCAGAAAGAATGGTGCCAGATATCATCTCTTATGAAGAAGTTCAAGAAGCAAGAGCAATGAATCAGACTTTGCACATAAGGCTCTTTGATAATGGTATATTTGTGAGACACGGCCTTAGGGGAGAAAGAAGGCATATTGATATTATAGAACAGCTTCATGATTTAAGAGACACGGGATACAAGCTTCCAAACACAGAGTTCAAATATTATACTATGGACACTGTCACCAGACAAGATGTTGGAAATGAAGGAAACTCAGCAATTTTTTGTATGTTTAACGATGAAAAATTTGATGACCTCCCAAAGAGAGTATTAGCTCCAACGCCATTTTTTAATGGATATTTTTCTGGAAAATTTGGAGACAATAGCCAAAAAATTGAGTATCAAAATGAAATGGATAGGATCACAAATTTTTCTCTAGAAAGAACAATGCCATTTAAAGAAAAAGAAAATGCTTTAATCTTTAAGGGAACTGTATACGGATATCGCAGAAAGCTCTTCAATGAAATTAAGGATAGAATAGCAGAGGCTTCAGAGTTTTTGCTTCACGAACGCGGTAGAACTGAAAACCCAACAGGAAACCAAGAATACCAAAATCCTATAGAGAATCTTGGAAAGTTTAGATACCAATTGGTGACAGATGGAGCCCCCCGCGGAAATACAAGAGTAAGGTCTGGAACCATCAGGTCTATGTACATGTTAGCTACTGGTAGCATTGTAATTTATATAAGCGACCAAGGTCATAAAAAAGAATGGTGGCAATATGCTCCAGAGTCTAAAGGGCTAATACAATATTGCGAAAATGTAGATGAAATGATGGATATAATAAAGTACTTTGAGAGCAATCCTGATGAAGCTCATGAACTATCTGTCCGAGGAATTGATTTTATTAAAAATTATCTTCATAGAGATAACGTAAATGAATATTGGAAGAATCTATTAGACGTTTATGCAGAGCGATGTGATTTTAAAATAACTGAACCTTTAGGCCAACTACAATTCCGCCAAGAAGAATAATAAATGTCTAGTGTTACTGAAGAATATAAAAAAATAAAAGTCCAGTTAGTTCAACTGAATAACAAATATGGATCTCAAGTATACCTTCCATATAGCGCTGGAATACTGCAAGCTTATGCTAAAAAAGATCAATGCATCAAAGACAATTTTTTATTTAAAGATTTCATTTTTATTCGTGAAAAATTAGACGAGATGGTAGAGAAAATTGGAAGCGTCGATATTTTAGGAGTCTCTTGCTATGTTTGGAATTGGGCGCTTAGTTTAAAGCTAGCCGAAAGAGTTAGAGAAAAAAATCCAGACTGTTTGATAATATTTGGCGGGCCACAAGTACCATTAAGATTAAATAATTTTTTTGAAGAAAACTCATTTATAGACATGACAGTTCATGGAGAGGGTGAAGTCACTTTCTTAGAGATTTTAAAGAATTTTAAAAATAAAGATTATTCTTGTATTAGAGATATTCCCGGTACCACTTTTTATGATAGAGCTTCTGGAATTTCTTGTAAGGGAGAAAGTAGAGAAAGAATAAAAGATTTAGACACCATCCCATCTCCATATCTTACTGGCATGTTTGAAAATCTCCTAAAGAGAAAAGATTACTCTTGGATGGTTACTTGGGAAACAAACAGAGGCTGTCCATTTAAATGTACGTTTTGTGATTGGGGCTCTGCCATAGCAACTAAAGTTAGAAAGTTTAGTGATGAAAGACTTTTAAGTGAAATTGATTATTTTTCTGATAAACAAGTAGATCTTATTTTTGGAGCAGACGCCAATTTTGGAATATTCAAAAGAGATAAAGAGTACGCTTTAAAATTAGCTAATAACAAAATCAAAACTGGCTATCCTAATCAATTTAGAGTATGCTTCACCAAAAATTCTACAGATAAAGTATTCGAACTAGCTCAGATATTTTCTAATGCTGGAATGAACAAAGGCGTCAGCATCAGCATGCAATCGCTTAACGAGATGACTTTAGATCAGATTAAAAGAAAAAATATAAAAATGAAATTCTTTAAAGATCTGCAGAAAAAGTATGTAGCAAATGGCTTGGTTACATATACAGAGCTAATTCTACCGCTTCCAGGAGAAACTTATGGCTCATTTGTTGGTGGAATAGATAATCTTTTAGACAGCTCTCAGCATTCTGGAATTGTCATGTATAACTGCTCCATAATGCCAAACGCAGAAATGGGAGAAGAAGAATATCAAAAGAAGTATGGTTTAGATTTAGTTACTATTCCAATATTTCAAGCTCACTCTAATAGAAAAGATGAGGAAGAAGTAATTGAAACTGAAATTATATCAGTTGGTACAAATACAATGGATAGAGAGTCGTATAAAAAGACGTATAAGTTTGCGTGGGCTATCCAAAGTATGCATTTGTTGGGCCTTCTTCAAATTATTGCTATTACATTTCGCTATCACTTTGGAGTTACCTATGGAGATTTCTATAAAAATCTAATTTCTTATGGAGAAGCAAATCCAGAATCTATTTTTGGAAAAGAGCTAAAGATAGTAGATAAACTAATAGAAGGAATATTCAATGGAGCAGGTTTTGATCAATATGTACCTGAGTTCGAAGATGTATCTTGGCCTGCAGAAGAAGCATCTTATTTAAGAATATCAGAAGATTTAGAAAAATTTTACGAAGAAATAAGCTTGCATATCAAAGATCAGTATGATTTTTCTAAAAATGAAAGCTTGGTAGAAGAAATCATTTCATATCAAAAAATAAGATTAGTAAACTTTAAGCCAATTAAACAAAATCGTTTAGAAATGTCTTATAATATTCACGAATTTTTTGAAGATGCTAGGGCTGGAAATATAGCTGATATTAATGAAGAAGATTGTGTGGTTACAATAGATAAACCAAGATCAATTTATGATAAGAAGATGTTTTCTAGAGATATTGTTTGGTATGGAAGAAAAGGCGGTAAATTCTTTCATGATATAACTGTACAGAGTTCGGAGACTATTAATGGTTAACTTGGTAGAAGATACAATAGATCGTAATGATATATTACGATTAATAGAATGGCTGGAAACGTTTCCTCGTTTAACTAAAGGTCCTGTTACTGTTGATTTTGAAAAGAAGTGGGCAAATTATATTGGAGTAGAAGAATCTGTCTTCGTTAATTCTGGCTCATCAGCAAATTTAGTTATGCTCCAAGTTTTAATTGAAACTGGAAAGATAAAAAAGGGAGACACAGTAGTTGTTCCAGCCTTAGCTTGGGCTACTGATTTTTCGCCAGTTGTTCAGCTTGGATTAAACCCAGTGCTTTGCGATTGCAACTTAGAAGATTTATCTATAGATTTATCTCATTTTGAAAAAATTTGTAAGTCTCATGATGTAGCTGCTATTATGTTTGTTTCAATATTAGGGCTAGTTCCTGACATGGACAAACTTTTAAAAATTTGCTGTAAATATGAAGTAATTCTTTTGGAAGATACATGTGAGTCTTTTGGCTCTAAATTTAAAGGCCGCAATCTTGGCACTTTTGGCTTAATGTCGTCATTCTCAACTTATTTTGGTCACCATCTCTCTACTATCGAGGGCGGTATAATCTGTACAAATAACAAGGAATTGGCTGATGCTGCTAGGTGTATTAGAAATCATGGATGGGATAGAGATTTTAGCGAAGATAAAAAGCTGAAATTAAGAGAAGAGTGGGGCCTCAGTGAGTTTGATTCTCTTTATACGTTTTATATGCATGGCTTCAATGTTCGATCTACAGATCTTCAAGCGTTTATAGGCTTAGGCCAAATAGACAAAGGGGATGAAGTTAGTCGTAAAAGAGAAATAAACTTTCAAAAGTACCAAAAGCAAATACATAACCCATACTGGAAACCAAAAGATTATTCTGATAGATTTGTTTCAAATTTTGCTTATCCTATAATTCATCCGGAAAGAGACAAGATAGTAAAAAATTTAATGGAAGAAAAAGTAGAAGTCAGGCCGATGATATGTCGATCAATAGGCGTTCAACCTTTTTATGTAAGAGACTTCGGTAGACTATCACTAAAGAATGCTGATATTATTGATAGATTTGGAATGTATATCCCTAACCACCCTGGTTTAAAGAGCATAGAAATAAGGGCTATAAGCTCAATAATAAATGAAGCAATAAGGGCGCAAAAATGAAAATATTGATAACCGGTGGCACTGGAATGGTTGGCTCTGCGTTTAGATATATTGCTAGTGAATATTCTAGTTACAAGTTTGTTTTAGTTGGTTCTAGTGATTATGATCTTACCATTGTAGAAGAGTGTAATGCTATGATCTCTGATCATCGACCAGATGCTATAATTCATCTCGCCGCAAGAGTTGGTGGAGTAAAAGGAAATAGCGATTTTGTGGCAGATTTTTATTCAGATAATATTAAAATGAATACCAATATTTTAGATTCAGCCCATAAGTTTAGAATTAAAAAGGTTTTATCTCTTTTGTCTACTTGTGTATATCCGGATAAAGCAGTTTATCCTTTAACTGAAGATCAGATTCATTCCGGTCCGCCTCACGTTAGTAATTTTGGTTATGCTTACGCTAAAAGAATGCTTGATGTACATTCTAAAGCTTTAAGAAAGCAATACGGGTGTAATTTTATCTGTGCAATCCCCAACAATATTTACGGGCCAAGAGACAATTTTGATTTAGACTGCGGGCATGTAGTCCCAGCTATAATTAGAAAAGTATGGGAAGCTAAATTAAATGGCGGTGAGCCAACATTCTGGGGAGACGGAAAGCCGCTTAGAGAGTTCACATATTCAAGAGACATTGCAAAAGCTTTGATTTTTTTATTAGAAAATTACGAAGGCTCTGAGCCAATTAATATTGGTAACATGGAAGAGATGAGCATACATTCTGCGGTTAATAAAATTTGCAAAAAATTAAAATATGATGGCCAAATTATTTGGGATACTGATAAACCATCAGGTCAATTTAAAAAACCGTCTTTGAATAATAACTTTATCAAAATAGGATGGAGAAATTCTAATTACACATCTTTTAATGATGGAATAAATCAAACTTGTGATTGGTTTTTAGAAAATTATCCAATGAATATCAGGGGTATATAAATTGAAACCTTCAATATGGTCAAAAAAAGTAGCTTTAATAACTGGAATTACCGGCCAAGATGGTTCATATTTGGCTGATTTTCTTTTGTCTAAAGGGTATTTTGTAGTAGGTATAAAAAGAAGAACCTCTGTTATTAGTACAGCCAGGATAGATCATTTATATGAAAATCCAGATTTTGTTTTAAGATACGGAAGTCTACAAGATACGTCCAGCATGTATCGCCTTCTTGACGAGTATAAACCAGACGAAATCTATAATTTGGCCGCGCAGTCTCATGTTAGAGTTTCTTTTGAAAACCCAACCGAAACTGCCGATACAGTAGCCATGGGAACACTAAGGTTTTTAGAAGCAGTAAGATTTGTTTGTCCAGAGGCAAAATTCTACCAAGCGTCTAGTTCTGAAATGTATGGAGATAATCCAGAGGTTCCACAGAATGAAGAAACCAGAATGACTCCTGCATCTCCCTATGCGTGTGCAAAATTATTTTCTCATAACCTAATAAGAAATTATCGCCTTGGGTATGATATGTTTGCTTGCTCTGGAATTCTATTTAACCACGAATCCCCCCGCCGCGGAGAAACATTTGTTACTAGAAAAATAACGATGGCTGCTGCCAGAATTAAGTTAGGCCTACAAGATAAACTCTATTTAGGTAACTTGGATGCTAAAAGAGACTGGGGATTTGCGGGAGATTATGTAGAGGCGATGTGGCTAATGCTTCAACAAGATTCGCCAGAAGATTATGTAATTGCCACTGGAAAAACACACACAGTAAAAGAGTGGCTAGATACTGTTTTTAAATATGCAAAACTAGATCCGGATAAGCATGTTGAGATTGATGAAAGATTTTTCCGGCCCCACGAGGTTCCGCATCTTTTAGGAAATCCAGCTAAGGCTAAAAAAGCTTTAGGGTGGAGCCCGAAAACAAATTTTAAAAAATTAGCAAAAATGATGTATGAATCAGATTTAGAATCACTAAAAGATTGATTCTAGAATCTATACATTATGCCTTTTTAAGATAAAATTTTATTATGTTTCCAACACAAAAACCGCACGTTTCGTACTCAGAAGTAAGAACTTGGAAGGAGTGTCCATTTAGGCACAAGCTTTCATATATTGAAAAAATTGATATGGGAGAACCTTCTCCTTATTTAGATTATGGAACGCTTGTTCACGAACAGGCAGAAAGCTATCTTAATAATCGTACCATGAATCTAGATGATTTGGAGCAGAAGCTTAGAGAGGCTTGGGTTGAACATGGATTCGATTCTGAAGAATACATTCAAAAACAGGCTGATTACCGCGCGTCTCAAGGCTGGAAGCCAAAACCTCACCATTATATTGACGAGTGGATAAGCTGGGCAAAAACCTGTTTGGAAGATTTACCATCTTTTATGGATGAGACATTCCCTAATTGGGAAACGGTATCGGCCGAAGAGATGCTTTACGAGGACATTCCGGGCCACGACATTAAGTTTAAAGGTTTTATTGATGGACTAATCAAATGCGATGGTCCGGGAAATCGTAGGGTGTTCTGGGTAATTGACTGGAAAACCGCGCCTCCAAGAGGCTGGATGAGAGATAAAAGAAGAGACTTCAATACCCAAGCTCAAATAGCTCTTTATAAATCATTTTGGAGAGCAAAAAACGACCTACCTTCAAAAGATGTGAAATGCGGTTTTGTTTTGTTAAAGAGAGAGGCAAAGCCTGGCAAGTCCTGTGAGCTTGTTGGAGTATCCGCTGGCCCAACCGTAGAAGATAAAGCTAGAAAAATGGTTAGCAGCATGATCACAGGAGTAAAGAGAGGGATGTTCCTAAAGAATAGAAATTCTTGTTTATTTTGTGAGTATAAAGATACAGATCACTGTCCATAGAATAAATTCTTTATTATAATTCGGGCAAGCATTTTATGCTTGCCCATTTTTTTTTATGATAGTTCCATCGGGACAAAGGGAATTTTATGCAAAAAAAGAAAATATTAATGTTGTCAGATCACGCATTGAGTACTTCCGGCGTAGGGTGCCAAAGCCGGCACCTTATTAATGGGCTGCTAGCTAAGGGCGAATGGACAGTAAGACAGTTCGGAGCTGCGCTCAAACATGATAACATGGATATAGTGATGGTTAATGACGATTTTATCATTAAGCCAGTAGAGGGTTTTGGAACTAAGGAGCTTCTTAGACAGACTTTAGCCATTGAAAAACCTGACGTGCTTTTTATTTTCACGGACCCACGATTTTTTGTCTGGCTTTTTGAAATGGAAGATGAAATACATCAAATATGTCCAATAGTGTGGTGGCATGTTTGGGACAATCATCCTTATCCAGATTTTAACGATCCATTTTATGAAGCCACTGATACAATAAATTGCCACTCTCATATGACTTATGAGCTTTTAAAAGAAAGACACCCAGATAAAACTAATTTTATTCCCCACTCGCTTCCCGAAGATCTTCATTTTCCGATAGAAAATAAAAATGAAGTGAAAAGATTAAAAGCTCAAATTATTGGAGAAGATAGAAAAGATCATTTTGTTTTATTTTGGATCAACAGAAACGCTAGAAGAAAACGGCCAGGCGATTTATTATGGGCTTGGAAATTATTTGTTGATGAAGTTAAAGAAAAATACGGTAAATCTGATGTTTCTTTAATGATGCACACTGACCCTAGAGATATGGAAGGTCCAAATTTATTTTCTGTAGCAGAAAATTTTGGCATAAAAGATTCTGTAGTTTTTTCTACTGATAGAATTTCTTTTGAGCAGATTAATATTCTTCATAACATAAGCGATTGCTGCATTAATATATCTTATGCAGAGGGCTTCGGTTTAGCGACTTTAGAATCTATGCAGATTGGAAATCCAATTATAGCTACTAAAACTGGTGGTCTTACTAGACAGGTAGTCGACCATAGAGACGGCTCTGAAAACGGAGTAGCTTTAGATGTCATAAATAAGACGCTAGTAGGATCCCAGGGGGTTCCATTTATTTATGAAGATTATGCTTCAGTTGAAGATATGAAAAATGCTATTATGAAAATATACGAAATGGATCCAGAAGATAGAGAAAAATTAGGACAAAAATCTAGAGATTATGCTTTATCAGAGTTTGGATATCAAACTACAGTAGATTTATGGCACGACTCTTTAAAAGATACCATAGAAAACTGGAAAGAAAAGCATCAAAAATGGGTTTGTAGGGAGCTATAAATGAGAAGCGTTTTAATAAGAGGTCCACTGTTGAGTATTTCCGGATATGGCACACACACTCGACAGCTATATAAATGGTTAGAGAATTATAATTGTAAGATCACCACACAAATATTACCATGGGGAATTACGCCGTGGTATATTAATAGCGAAATAGACAACGGGCTGGTCGGAAGAATCATGTCAAATTCTTCTCCTCCAGAACAGCCGCCTGAAGTATCATTTCAACTTCAGCTGCCAAATGAATGGGATCCATCACTGGCTAAATTCAATGTCGGAATTTCTGCATTTGTAGAAACTGATACCTGCAACCCAGAGTGGCTTAACTGCTGTAATAGAATGAATCATGTAATAGTTCCATCAGAGCATATTAAAAATACCATTAAAAACACAGGCGTTGTCACTACTCCTATCACAGTAATTCCAGAAGCTTTTTATGATGAATTATTAAAAGAAGAGCCGAACATAGACGTAGATCTTAATTTAAGCACTGATTTTAATTTTTTAATGTTCGGTCAAATAACAGGTACGGATCCATATAATGATAGAAAAAATACTTTTTTTAGTATTAAGTGGCTATGCGAAGAGTTTGCTGGAGATCCAGACGTTGGTATAGTTTTAAAAACAAACCATGGAACCAATACCACTATTGACAGAAAAATTGTAACCAATCAAATGAATGCTTTATTAAACGAAGTTAGGATTGGCCCTTATCCAAAGTTTTATCTTCTCCACGGCATGATGACGCCAGACGAAATGTATTCAGTTTATCATAATCCAAAAATAAAAGGCTTAGTAGCTCCAACTAGAGGAGAGGGCTTCGGTTTGCCACTCTTAGAAGCATCAGTTGCTAGATTGCCGGTTTTAGCCACTAACTGGTCAGCGCATAAAGATTTTCTAAACCAAGGAAATTGGGTTAAGTTTGAGTATGATTTAAAAGAAATTCCCGACTCTAAGAAAGATGGCCAAATATTTGTCCCAGGAAGCAAATGGGCAGAAGTCAGGGAGCAAGATTTTAAAAGAAAAGTTTCTAAATTTAGAAAACAATCAGAAAAACCAAAAGAGTGGGCTATGGATTTACGCGAAAAACTAATAGAAACACACTCGCAAGAAGCAATTTCTCGTCAATATCACAAAGTGTTCGGAGAGTTACTTCAGTGACAATTTTAGAGATCGGCCTTATGATTTCATTGCTAGTTACCCTTATTCTCTTAGGGGTTTCGATATATTTCAATGTTAAGCATGGTCTATTAATTTTAAAATTTATTGACGGGATTGAAGAAACTCTAGACATGCTAGATAAAAAATACACTAGCATGTCTGAAATATTAGAGATACCTCTATTTTACGATAGTCCACAAATTAGAGGAGTTTTAGATGATATTAAAGACTGCAGAGATTCTATATTGATAGCGGCAAATCAGCTAGGCAGAATTGAAGAATTTACAGTAGAAGATACGGAATGAAATAGAGGTTTAAATTGGCAATTAAAAAAAGAAGAAGAATTAGAAGAGCGAAAGGCTCTGCTCCTAGAAAGCTGTATTTTGATGAGAATACTCAACAAGCTATAGTAGATTTTCAATCAGAAGATGCAGCATCCGAGAGAGAAAAAATATATGAAATTAGAATATTACCATCTTTTGAAAAGTTGGTAGAAAATCTAATTTTAATTTATGGATTTGCAAAGGGTGGAGAATCATTTGACGTTTTGAAAAATGACTGTGTAACATTTCTTTATGAAACACTTTATAAGTTTGATAACTCTAAAGGGACAAAAGCTTTTTCATATTTTAATGTAGTTGCTAAAAATTGGCTAGTTTTAAACTCTAGAAGAAAAAGACGAATAACTCATAATCACATAAGTTTAGCTAACCAAGATAGATTTTCTGCAAGAGATAAAGATTTAATAGCAAACTATCAAATAGCTCAAGCCCCAGATGAATTGATGATTAGCCAAGAATTTCGTGGCGAAATTATGAAAACTTTAGAGCATATTAGAAATAAGGTAAAATCTAGTGGGAAGAGTAAAAATGATATAGCTTGTGTGGAAGCAATAGTTACTGTGTTTGAGCAAGTTGATCAGCTTGATTTTCTTAATAAGCGCGCAATATTCGTTTATGTTAGAAATATATCAGGTTTAAACTCTAAGCAATTATCTGCATCAATGTCTTCAATTAGGAAACTATATAGAGAATATAAGCAAACTAATAAAGATTTATTCTAGGAGGCACAATGGACCAAGAAGAGCTTTTAAACAGAATTAAAAATAAAGAAGACAAAATAAAAGAGTTTGGAGATATTTTAGACTCTATTGAGAATACCGGCGATAAGAAAAAAATGCTCTGGAAGGAGATTTATGAAAACGCGGTGTCAGACCGTGAAAATGCATATATCTTGTTTCATGAAGCGTATTCTAATATGATGAAAAGCGCAGCTGAGCATATTACAGTTGGGCCTATTTTAAACAAATATCTAGAAAGAATGAATAAAGCAAATGACCAGCTTATTAAGCTGTCTGAGTTAATTTCAAAAGCAGAAGAACAAGCAACAAAAATAGATCCAGAAGATATATTCTCTCAAATTAAGGAGAGTTAAAATGTCAGACTCTAGGAATTCTTCTACTCCTCTATCTTCAGCCTCCGGCGGCGACGAAGGCGGCGGCGGCGGTGGTGGCGGCGGCGGTAAGATATTTTACCGAGCTGTAATAGCAGAGGTTTTTAATGATCCAGTTATCTATAATGATGAATTTTTAGCAGGCTTAATGGAATCAAAGTCAGTTATAAACAAAGATTACATTATTGGAGCTCCAAGAAACTCTTGCTTAGTTAGAATAATTTCATCCGGAATGGATAAAGAGGGCGCTTTATATTTGGCTTATCCTTTTTTCCCTCCGCACTTATGCATGCCAGCGTCGCCCGGAGAACAGGTTTGGGTGATGTCAGAAGATCCACAAAAAGTTAGTGATGTTCCGTTTTGGATAGCTAGAATACCTGAAAATCTGCAAGTAGATGGAGTTAATTTTACTCATGGAGATAGAAAGCTTGGAAGTTCCAGCGCGCTTTCTACCTCTGAAGAAGATGAGTCTAATGACGAAGAAGAAGAAAATCCAGAGCCAGGATTTCCTAATGGTGACGGAACCCCCAAAGGCTTTGCGCTAAGAAAATCTAAAAAAGATGACGGAAGTTTTGATGAACTAGAGCCAGAAGAAGCAAAAACTCAGATATTAGTATATGATGGATTTAGTGATGAAGAAGATGCTAATGCGTATGATGTTCTAGTAAATGGTTCTATATCCAATTTAGACTTCCGCCCAGAGCCTGTTCCAAGATTGTGTAAGCGTCCTGGCGATTTGGTTATGCAGGGAAAAAATAACGCTACGATTATTTTAGGTGAGGACAGAGGGTGGAAAGATTCTGAAGATCCATTTTCTGCAGAAGATAGCAATGTTATTAAATCTGAAGATGATCGCAAGAGAGGTCTTCAGGGAACAATAGACATCGTCACCGGCCGCGGCAGAATTTTTGATGTTGAAACTTTTGAAGCTGGAGATTTTTCCACCAATAAAGATCAAAAATCAGTAGATGCTGGAGGAAACCCGCAAAAGCCCGATGCAGGCGGTGATCGCGATGATCCAAGGCCGCTATCTCCAACTAGTCCACTAAGCATTAAAAACGCAAGAGAGAATTTAGAAACCGATAAAGAGCCATCTAAAAATAACCTGCAGTATCAAAACCCAGTAGAGGGAGATCCTGATTTCGTAAGGGATTCTTCTAGAATCTACACCTCAATGAACACTTCAGCCGATGATAATTTTGGTCTTATGGCAGAGAGAGCGCAAGATGATTACGGTGCCCAGTTTCCACAGACGATTCCAGCCATAGAGTACCTTGATTCTACTGACGGCGCCGGCGATACAGGGTTTACGCCAGAAGATGTAGAGGCTGTTCAAAACTCTCCTTATATTGTTATGAAGTCTGATGAAATTAGAATAATTGCAAGATCCGATAAAGAGCACGATATTAGGGGAAGTATAAAGATATTAAAGGAAGGCTATCCAGATCCTGCTGACGACGACTCTGAAGTTCAAAATAAAGATGGGGACGCTCTTAATGGTAGAGCTTGTATTATGCTGCAGCCAGACGGCACAATAGTAATAGATGGCCCAAAAATTGTTATAGGGTCTGGTGCTTATGTAGATAATCCAGACGCTGAAGGTGACGGCCGGCAGGTTATAATGGGCTATGAAGCTACTGAGCCCATGGTTTTAGCAAATCAACTTGAACAGCTTCTTACAAGGATTTTAGATACTATAGATGCACTTTCGACTGATGTAAGCACTCATATCCACGCAACCGGTGCCGGCCCATCAGGTCCACCGAATCCGCCAGAAGTTAATGCGTTTGCAGATTCTGCTGGGTCTTCCGGTTATGATACAGATACTTTGAGAGACGATCTTATTCTTATGAAAAGCAAAATGGGGAAACTTTTATAATGTCATTAGATGATAGCGGGCTAAAGAGCGATATTGAAGATGTGTTAGACCATCATGCGGCAGATGAATCTGATAGTCCAGATTCTACTGA
>Ga0080013_1002389_pt1 | contig 22164 bp, 29 predicted proteins | sample ETNvirenome_6_85_FD_69236 | JGI IMG/M metagenome (GOLD analysis project Ga0080013, IMG submission 69236) | Marine viral communities from the Pacific Ocean - ETNP_6_85 (SPADES assembly) (version 2) | ecosystem: Environmental > Aquatic > Marine > Oceanic | place: Pacific Ocean | collected 2013-06-19 | reverse complement strand
GAGGTCTCGGGGGACTACACCTACATTGCAGATGTGGAGGTCTTGCACTGGTCAGATCACAGGATGCCGCTGGACCTCGGCGTCGTATTGCGGGATGATGAGCTTGCGATAGTGGTCAAGGATCGTAGATCCTATTATTGGTCAACAGCCTGGGAGCTTGAAGATGGCGAAAGCATCGAAGAAGAAGACACCTCCGAAGACTGAGCCAGCACCACCCGCGCCTCCTACCGTCCATCGGTGCGAGTGCTGCGGGATGCAGATGAAGACCGAGGCCGGCAATCCTATCAACGCACTCTGCCCAGGGTGTGAAACCAAGCAAGGAGCGACAGATGAGCAAGGCAAGCCCAGCGAATGAAGCCGCAGCCGTCTATGTAGACCCGGCGACGCTCACCCCGTGGAGCCAGAACCCTCGCAACAATGAAGAGGCGATCGCTAAGGTGGCGAGGTCCATCGAGCGCTTCGGCTTTGCGTCTCCTATCGTCGCGAGGACTGCAGACGGGCGCATCATCGCAGGCCATACCAGACATGCGGCAGCGCTGAGCCTCGGGCTACGGGATGTGCCTGTGCGCTTCCTCGACATCGACGAGCAGAAGGCTTCAGCGCTGGCGCTCGCAGACAACCGCCTCGGGGAGATTGCCACCTGGGATGACGAGGGCCTCGCGGCTATCCTGGAGGGTCTCGCTGCTGAGGATGTAGACCTCGACGGTCTGGGTTGGGATGATGGCGAGATAGATGGGTTGTTGGGTGAGTCTTCAGAGGATGAGAGATACACGGCGAAGATCGAGGCACCCATCTACGAGATCAAAGGTGAGCGCCCAGACGAGTCGGAGCTATACGATCAAGCCCGAAGCGGCGCCATGGTCGAGCAGATACAGGCGGCAGATATTGACGAGGAGGCTCGCGCGTTCCTGCTCGCTGCGGCTACCCGTCACACGGTGTTTAGGTACGACAAGATCGCCGAGTACTATGCCCACGCCTCAGCAGATGTGCAGCGGCTGATGGAGGACTCGGCACTGGTGATAATCGACTTCGACAAGGCGATAGAGCTTGGCTTCGTTCAGATGTCGAAGACGATCGCCCAGACATACGAGCTTGACCATGGGGGATGACTTCGCAGCCTTCATCCTGACTCATGGCAGGCCGGATAACGTTAAGACATACGGCACGCTTCGCAAGTGCGGTTACACCGGGGCGATCTATCTGATCGTGGATGACGAAGACAGGTCGCTGAAGGACTACCGCGCTCGATATGGCGACGAGGTGATCGTATTCGACAAGGCGAAGGAGGCGGAGACTACGGACCGAGGCGATAACTTCGAGAGCCTCGGCACTGTGCTATTCGCCCGAAATGCCTGCTTTAAGATCGCACGACAGCTCGGGCTCCAATACTTCATCGAGCTGGATGATGACTATAGTTGGTTCGAATATCGCTTCGACTCGTCGCCGAAATTCGTAACGAACGGCCAGATCAGGTCATTGGATTTGGTTTTCGCCGCGCAAGTGGAATTCTTGAATAGCACCGAAGCGAAAACGATAACGATGCTACAGGGGGGCGACTTCATCGGGGGAAGGCTCAATCAGAATGCGACGGCGATTCGGCTAACGAGAAAAGCGATGAACAGCTTTGTGTGTGACGTTGACAGGCCGATAGACTTCCTTGGAAGGCTGAACGATGATGTCAACACCTACGTCGTACGAGGCCGGGAGGGGCTGCTAATGTTCTCAACGACTCAAACGTCATTGTGTCAATCGGACACTCAGCAGAGCGTGGGAGGACTCACCGAGGCATACCTGGAGGCTGGAACCTATGCGAAGAGCTTCTACACGGTGATGATGCAGCCATCTTCGGTGAAGATAGGCTCCATGGGCGACACTCATCGTCGAGTTCACCACAGGATAAGGTGGTGCAATACGGTTCCCAAGATTCTACGAGAGGATACGAGGAGGCAAGATGGGCAGACCGACTAAGCTCACACCTGAGACACAGAAGCGGTTTATCGACGGATTGCGCCTCGGGTTGACCTATGCGCTATCGGCCTCCTATGCGGGGGTCGACTACTCCACGTTCAAGATCTGGATGCAGAAGGGAAGAGAGCAGGAAGAGGGTATCTATTTCGCTTTTCACGCTGCAGTAAAGGCGGCGGAGGGTCTGTGCGCTGCTCAGCATATGGGCCGAATCACGAAGGCTGCAGAGGGTGGGGCATGGCAGGCATCGGGCTGGGTGATGGAGAGGAGATATAACTATTCTCAGCGCCAAGAGGTCAAGGTGGGCGCGGCTGATGACAGTCTCGAAGGTGCCGAGGACTTGATCGCCAAGGTCGCAGAGGTGGCCGAAGCTCTGAAGGCAGGCAAAGCGGGCGAGGATGACGGCTGAGCGCTCTGAGCTTGTCGCAGAGGGCTACGAGGCCGCTCTGAAGCTCCAGCGCCTCCTCGCCCTATACCCGCTCGCCTTCCGCGCACTCTGGGACAGGCCATCGCCCCGCACCTCTCAGAAGCGAGCGCTTCAGGCGCTGATAGATCGCAAGGTCAAGGTCGGGCTCCTCGTCGGTGGCAATCGCTCAGGCAAGACAGAGGCCGGGGCGATGGTCGCGGCAGCGGTGGCGATAGGCAGGGGTGACCCTGGCGTGGCCAAGTGGATGCGCGACAACGACATTCCAGAGGGGTCGATCTTCAAGCGCCCCGGTCGGGTGTGCTGCGTGAGTCTCACCTCGAACGAGTCGATCAGAGTGCAGCGCCCCAAGATCGAACAGTTCCTCCCAGCGGGCACGTACTGGAAGAACAGGCACGGAGCCGGCGAGGCATTCGCTCAGCTACCGAACGGGGGCACGATCCTATTCAAGACAGTCGACCAAGGAGCGCGAAGTTTTCAGGCGGATGCCTGGGATATTTGCTGGTTCGACGAGGATCCCGAATGTGAGATGGTGCTGAACGAGGCCCGCATGCGCCTAATCGACAGGCGGGGCCGATGCCTAATTACGATGACGCCCCTCCGAGGGCTCACCTGGGTCTGGGATCGCTTCGTCTCCGACCCTGAGCCGGGTAGCCTCTGTCAGTGGATATTCGGTGAGGACAACCCGCACATCCCCGCCGATGAGCTGGAGACCCTGCTGAAGAGCTACGGCAGCCACGAGAGGGCAGCCAGAGCGCGAGGGGAGTTCACCCAGTTGGAGGGCAGGGTGTACCAGGACTGGAGCCGAGAGCTGCACGTCGTGGAGCCCTTCGAGGTGCCGGCTGACTGGGAGCGGATAGCCGGTCTCGACTTCGGAACCCGGAATCCATTCTGCACGCTGCTCGCAGCCATCGATCCAGCCGACGATGTGATGCACGTCATCGCCGAGCACTACCGCTCAGAGTGGACCTTGAGCCGGCACGTCGAAGCTCTGCGCGAGATGTTCAAGCAGTACGGCGAGCCGGGGCTTATCATCGCAGACCCGGAGGACAGGGGCTCACGGCTGACGATGGCGAGAGACCACGACATGCCGACAGTGAAGGCTAAGAAGGAGATTCGCGCCGGAATATCTGCGGTCGCTGAGCGCCTCGCTCCAGATGCGGAGGGGAGGCCCCACCTCGTCGTGCACTCGAACTGCACGAACCTCATCAGGGAGATCGAGGGCTACGTCTGGGACACTCGCAGGAGCAAGGCAGACCAGCCAGACCGCCCGCTCAAGAAAGAAGACCACGCCATGGACGCGCTGAGGTATCTCGTCTTCTACCACCAGGGTGCGAGCTTCGACGCTGGCTGACGTATCAAGAAATATACGGGACAGATCGTGCCTATTCTGATACGGTCCCCGCATGGGGGAAGACTACCTCAGCGTCCGACCATCCTGGTTCACCCGCCTTCTGCGCGGCGTGGGCCTCTTGCCGTCTGGAGAGGTGGAGTTCGAAGCGGGTGCAGACTTCGCAGCCAGCCAGCCAGCCCGGCCCGGCTATCCGAAGGGTGACGCCCTCTCTGCCTATGCGGCATTCCCCTGGGTCCACGCTTGCGTCTCAGCCCTCAGCAGTGACCTCGCAGGGCTTCCCCTGGTAGCTATCCGGGGCACGGGTGCAGACGCCGAGCGGCTCGACTCTCACCCAGTGCTCGACCTCCTGGCTCAGCCATCGACACGGGTGTCGGCTCAGCTCTTCAGGCAGCAACTCCTCACGGACTACATCTTGACCGGGGACGCCTACGCCCTGATAGCAGGCGAGCGCGAACCCGCTGCACTTCTCAGGCTCATCCCCCAGCGGGTGACCGTCAAGCCCTGGGCAGATGGCCAGCCGGGTCGCTATGTCTACGACTCGGGCTCGGGTGAGAAGTCCTACGACTGGGAAGAGGTGATCCACCTTCGCTCCCCATCCTGGGAGGATGACCCGTCCAACCTCTTCGGCACAGGGGCTATCCGTCCCCTCGATGCAGACCTGAGAACAGAGCTGGCAGCGCTCAAGAGCGCCGAGGAGACCGCGAAGACAGGCAGGCCCTCAGGCATCATCAGCCCCGCAGATGACGGGGACAGATGGAGCAAAGAGCAGGTCGCCCGCATCCGAGCAGGGTACTCGAAACAGCTCAGCGGTCAGAGCGGGGTATTAATTCTGGGGGGCAGTGCCAAGTTTGATAGCCTGTCGATGACGCCCCGTGATCTGGAATTCGCTCAGCAGCGCCAGCTAACCCGCGAGAGCACCCTCGCAGTCTTCAGCGTGCCTCCCACGCGGGTCGGATTGCCGAGCGCGAACTATGCCACGGCGAGAGAGCAGAGCCGGATCTACTGGTCCAGCCTCCAGGCCCGCGCAGCCTTCCTCGATGACGAGATGAGCCGCCTTGCCCGCATGTTCCCGAACTCCGAGTCGGTGCGAGTAGAGCACGACTTCTCGGGGGTCGAAGCGCTCCAGGAGAGCCGCGACGATCGAGTCAAGCGGGTGCGCTCCTGGTATGACATGGGGCTCAGCCTCGCGGATGCCGCAGCCTTCGAGGGCTTTGAAGATCTACCAGAGCAAGACATCGAGGCAGAAGAGCCGGAGGCGGTCGCGGTGGGCGATGCTGACGAAGCTCTGCGCGGCCTCTTCGCACAGGTCGAGAAGGCGGCTCCAGCGGATGCCCTCCCAGGAGAACTCTCGGCCTTTGCTTCCTGGTTTGAACAGCCAGACGAGAGCAGCGAAGAGGTCCGCGCTCCTCTGCCCATGCCGGTGACGAGAGCCGAGCGGGTTGAGGTCTGGCGCAGCTACATCGACCGGCTCCACGGACCAGCCGAGCGTCGGATCAAGAAGGCGATGACGGGCTTCCTCCGCGCTCAAGCGAGGCGCTACGCTTCGAGACTTCGGAAGGCTCAGCAGAAAGGGATCACAAAGAGCGCACCCACTGACCAAGAGCTTGCCCTCGTGCTGGCCGAGGAGAAGGAACTGGCGGCGCTCAGGCAGCTCGCTCTACCCTTCATTGCGTCATCTATCCAGCAGAGCTACCAGACTGCGATCAAGCAGATGGGGGTCGGCGACCGGGTGTTCGATCCCGTTCGCATGGATAACGAGATCGCCAAGGCTCTCGGCTCGATGGTCGCAGAGGTCCAGGGTGTCACCAAGTCAGCCGTGATCGACATCCTGAAGAAAGGCTATGCAGAGGAGGCCTCGATCTCTGAGATTCAGCGACGGCTCATCAACTCCGCAGCCTTCGACCCGAAGATCATGGGCCAGCCTGAGCGAGCCTATCGAGCCCTCCGAATCGCTCGCACCGAAGCCACCCGCACCACCAACGCGGGAGCCCTTGCAGCCTTCGCAAGTGCAGCCGATGAGGGCATCCCAGTCCGCAAGCTCTGGGTGACTGCTGGCGATGATGTCGTGCGAGACGCTCACCGAGAACTTGACGGGAACTTCATCATGGAGTCTGAGCTGTTCAACTCCGAAGCGGGACCGATTCAGGGTCCGGGCCTGTCCGGTGATGGCAGCTTCGATATCAACTGTCGATGCAATCTGATACCGTTCATCGATAAGGAAGATGCCGAAGAGTTCAGCGCCGAGCGCCAGAGCCAGGGGGAGACATGAGCGAGACTATCCAGCGATATTTCCAGGTCGAGGCTCGCGAGGCTGAGGGTGGAGAGGTGACAGTCATCGCCAGCGCCCCCGTCGAAGACCGACACGGCGACATCGTAGAGGCCCCGTGGAAGCTGGAGCGCTTTGCTCGCAACCCGGTGATCCAATGGTCTCATGATTACAGCCTGCCGCCAGTCGGAAGGGCCACCGATATCAGCGTCGAGAACGGTATCCTCATGGCTTCGATCGAGTTCGATGAGAGCGAGGAGAACCCTCTCGGGCGAACCGTCGCCAGCCAGATGCGCCGAGGCTTCCTCAATGCAGTCTCAGTCGGCTTCGCTCCAGGCGAGTCGGTGCGGCGCAACTCGCTCGACCCTGAAGATCCCCGATACGCCTCCGATGGATTCGTGTATCGAAATAGCGAACTCTTAGAGATATCCGTTGTGGCTATCCCCTCAAATCCCCACGCTGTCGCGCTCCGCTCGGCTGTCAGGGCGATGGACCCAAGGAGCACCGCAGAACGCGCTCAGGAGGCTCTCAGATGCCCAGAGATGCGCCGAGAGCTTGAGGCTGCCCTACTCGCTGCACCCGTCGAGACGAGAGCCCCGCGCTCGATTATTGCCGAGGTGGCCGATGCTATGGCCGATGTCTTCGGCCCCGACCCTCTTTCTACCGTCTTCGGTCACTGTGACCGAGACACCGAACAACCGTAGCCCAAAGGACAACGCTATGGATTTCTTGAACGATACCCCTGACCTGTCCAGCCCCGAGGCTGCGCGCAAGGTCATCCACGATGTGCACAAGGCAGCGAAGGAACTTCGCGACACCAACGGGAAGCTCCGCGCTGACGTTGACGCGATGGCCGGCGACCTCAAGGCAGCTCAGAAGAGCCTCGCCGAAGCTCGCACTGCCATGGCTGCACCCTCCCGCACCGACTCTGAGATGGGCCGCTATATCGACTCCAAGGGCCTCCGGGTTTCCGGTGGTGTCAATGAGCGCGGGGTCTACCTCCCCGGCCTCTGTGATGATGTCGTGCGGAATGACTGGCACGAGGAGTTCCAGAAGTCCTGTGAGGACTACAACCTCATGCGGGCAGCTGTCGGTGACAAGGCCGCGAAGAAGGCTCTAGCCCGCGTCCACCATGTCATCGGACAGGCACCCTCCGAGGTGCGCCGAGCATTCGACTCCCAGGCTGGCAGCGGTGGCGAGTTCATCCCCGCCCCAGTGCTTCCTCTGTTGGAGCGTGACGTTGTGGTTCGTGCTCAGGTAATGAGCTTGTTCCAGGAGATCGCAGTATCCTCGAACTCCCAGACCATGCCGATCGTGGCCTCTGGCCTCCGTCCCTACCTCAAGGGCACGGTGACCAGTGACAACCCGGCACAGTTCGAAGCCTCCTCGATGACCACCGCAGAGCGCACAATCAGCCCGAAAGGATTCGCTGTCAGGGCGGTCATCTCAGATGATGCGGACGCCGACGCCGTGTTCGATATGCTTCCGATGATTCGAGAGGAGGCCATCACAGGGCTCAGCTATGGAATCGATGACGCCATCGTAAACGGTGACGCCACAGCATCGCATCAAGATGCGATCGCCTCGTGGGATACTCGCGGGCTTTGGGGAAGCGCCGGCCTCGGTACTTCTATCGATCATCGCCGGGCATGGACTGGACTGAGGGCTCGTGCCTACGACCAGAGCGCGACCGTCGATCGGAACACTTATAGCTATGCCAATTTCCTCGCGGATGTGGCAGACCTCGCGGCCCCTCGCGGTCTCGGTGGTTCGGAAGGTGAGTTGATCGCCATGATGAGCCCAGAGGCATATTTCAACAGCATCGCAGGCCTCGATCAGGTAGCAACTCTCGAAAAATATGGGCCTGGAGCGTCAGTACTCGCGGGAGAAATTGCGAGGCTGGGGGGGGCCAGAGTAGTTCTCTCCGACTTCGTGACTGCTGACTTGGCTGCCACAGGTCTCTTCACTGGCTCCGGTGCCACCACCGGCTGCCTGATCTTCAACTCGACCCGCCACAAGATGTTCACACGTCAAGGCCGGAAGGTGGAGATCGCCCGCGACATCACACGAGGCATCAGCAACGTGGTCTGCTCGTGGCGTGGAGTCTTCAAGCCAGTCTCATCCAGCGCCACCGTCAAGGATGTCGTCTGGGAATACAACCTCGCCTAAAGGAAGGATCAAACCATGTCAATCCAAGCCAAATGCATCCTCCAGGCCGAACTGTCGGAAACGACTGTCGGAACCGGGGAAGACCACTACCTCACCATGCCGCTCGAAGGAGAGTGGCAGCTCGAAGCGTGCTATTTCACGCCGAACGCTGCCACGACCGCTCACGCGTCGAACACTGCGACCCTCATGGTCAAGCAGGGTGCGACCGAGGTGGTCACTCAGCAGGTCGTTTCGACTGGGGGAATCGGTAGCCTCGTCGCAGGCACGACCTTGACCTTCGCCATCGCCACGGCTGGCGCCTCGCTCGTCTTCGGAAAGGGCGATAACGTCCACATCGATGTCGATAAGGCAGCCTCCGGTGTCGCCGTTCTCGGTGACTGGACCCTCGGCTTCAGGCAGGTCGCGAGCTGATCTATGGACGAGGGCACCTTGGACCGTCTCAGGATGGCTCAGGGTGCCCTGCATCCCCTCGCGGGTGGCCTACCCGCACCCACGGCTCATAGAGCCATCCTCGCGCCTCTCAGGCGCTTAGCTTCACGCCTCAAGAAGGAGCCTGAAGATGGCTCTCGCGACTGCTGCCCAGATGAGAGAATATCTCCGACTGATAACGGGGACCGCTGAGGACTCGCTCATCGACTCGCTCGTTACCCGCTTCGATGGCGTGGCAAGCGGCTGGTGCGGCTACCCGACAGACGGGGCAGCCCCGACCTTCGAGAGCGCAACATACACCGATTATTTCGACGGCGACGGCACCGAGAGCCTCTGGCTTCGAGTTCAGCCCGCCACCTCGATCACTACCGCACACGTGGACCTCGATCGAGTCTATGGGGCCTCGACCCTCGTGGCCTCTGGCGATTATGAGCTATTCGACAGCCTCCTCCTCCTGAAGACCACGAGCACCCAGGGGGCTTGGACCACCGGCTTCCGGTCGGTGAAGGTGGTCTATGTGGCGGGGTACTCCACGACTCCCGCGCCTATCGTCCATGCCTGCGGTCTCCAGGTCGCGCACTGGTATCGCAACCGGGACACCATCGGATATCAGAACGTCAGCCAGCAGGGCGGCTCCATCCGTGTCGATAGCCTCGGGCTCCTCGACTCGGTGAAAGAGGCGCTCGGCCCCTACAGGCTGACCGGCTTCGAGGGCGGCACCCTTGGCTAAGTCCCGCACCCTTGAACAGTTCGCCGATGACATGCGGAAGGAGGGCTCTACGAAGGGCCTCCCCGCTCGGCTTCGGAAGCTCATGGGGGCTCTCGCCCTCCAGGCTGAGGGATATGCGAAGGTCAACGCATCGAGGAAGCTCACGAGTCGGACGGGTGCGCTCGTCGGCTCCATCGCTGGGGCTACCCTTGCGGAGACTGAAGGCATGGGCCTCGTGCTTCGTGCTGGCGGGAGAAGCCGAGGCGGCAAGCCTGTCTCCTACGCTCGGACGCATGAGTTCGGGGCCACAATCAAAGGGCGTCCGCTGCTCAGGATTCCGCTCGATGCTGCGAAGACCTCAGCGGGTGTCGATCGCTTCCCAAGCCCTCTACGCGAGACCGCCGGAGACCTGTTCGCTCTGCGCGAGGTCGGTGGCAAGCTGCTCCTATTTCGCACCGACGAGGAGGATGGGCCGCCGTGGTACGTGCTTAAGCGCTCGGTCAAGATCCGCGCTCGGCCATACCTGCGGCCAGCCCTGACCAAGACCCAGAAGAAGATGCCGGCAGACCTTCGCAAGCTCGTCAGCACCTCGATCATGGGTGGTGTCTGATGGGCTCACGGGTGCGCGACATCCTCGCCAGAGTGAAGAGCGATCTCGCAGGGATCAACGGCTCGGGCTCCTACAACTATGACCTCAGCGGCACCGATCAAGTCGTGATCGCCCAGGCTATGGATCCGGTTCGGGTGCCTTGCGTCTACGTCTATTCGGATACGATGGACACCTCTCAGGCCGCAGGCCGTACCATCCTCACCCAGTACGACCGCACCCTTCGAGTCATGTGCGTCGGCTATCTGGCTGCGACGAATGATGACCCTGGCGAGCTTCACCTTCGCACCTGGGACATGCTCGCAGATATGCAGAGGGCGCTTGAGGCAGACCGGGGCCTCGGGTCTCCTGGTTCGCTGCTCTGTGACGATCTGGAGCTTGCGATGGTCGCGACGGACGGGGCTCAAGTTGGTAGGCCCACCATGGGCATCGCCGTGGTAGCTTTGACTATCACTTTCCGTCAGGATTCAGGAGACCCCGGATGAGCTGGTACAATTCGAACTGGCAGTATCGGCTACCGATCTCGGTGAATAACCTCGGAGGAGCCTCGACCATCGATGTCAACGTCATCCCCACAGGGGACGTGGAACTCTTCTGGTCGAAGGTCGCCTCCACTGGCTACGATGTGCGATTCACCGCAAGCGATGGGGCCTCCCCTCTTGCATACAATCGGGCGTCGTGGACTCACGCGACCCGCTCTGCATCCTTCAACGTGGACGCGGTATCGGCAGCGTCGAGCGATGCGACCGTTGTGATCTTCATGTATTTCGGATACTCAGCCGCGAGCGACGGGAGCACGAGCGTCACGATCGCAAGCCCGAAGACCGGCTCCATCGAGGTCGCCTCACCGGGGACTCCTCGCGTCAACCTCGTACCGTTCAGAGCTGGCGAGACCCTTGCTCAGCAGAAGGTGACTAAGGCGGCAGCGGAGCAGATCGACGTGTGGATCGACTGCCGGCAAGCTCTCCAGAGCCGCTCGGATGCATACTCGAACTCCCAGCGCTTCGAGGAGATTGGCTACATCCAGGTCGCCGTCGAAGAGGGCGGGACGGATGACGCTGGACGCTATGACGAGGCCCTCACCACCATCTCCGACCCCGGATGGGTCAAGGTGCGGGTTAAGGGCGGCAGCTCTGGAACCGACTACACGCTGATCGTAACGGTCGGCACCTCTTCAACCCGCGTCCTCGAAGCGAGAGCAGTTGTGGACGTTCAAGACATCGACGAATCATAGGAGGCCGATATGGCTTACACCGGACGAAATACAGCAATCGGCTTCTCAGAAGAGACAACCTGGGGAACCCCAACGAGTCGCACAAACTGGCGACCAGTGGCCAGCGTGAGCCTCTCGCGCAAGGTCACCCAGGTACCGCGCCCCGACCTCAAGAGTGACGCCGGGAGCGCTATGCGCCGGGGGCATTTTCAAAGCGAAGAGGTCTGTGATGGATCGGCTAGTATGGCTGCCTCGTATGACTCGATCGGGATGCTCCTGAAGCACGGCCTCGGAACTCTTGTCGACGCTGGCTCTGGCCCTTCGAGCTATACCCATACCTACACCCTCGCAGCCGCTCCACCTACCGGCCTCACCGTCGAGACGGTGCGCGGCACCTCGGGCCAGTCGGAGGTATTCGAGGGCGTGAAGATCAACAACCTCACCCTGTCGGTCGCAGCCGGGGAGGCGATGATGTTGGATCTGGACTTCATCGCTCAGACTGGAGCGACTCGGGGAAGCGCCGGGACTCCGAGCTATGGGGCGAACGAGAACCTCATCCTGCACTCGCAGGCAGGCCAGTTCGCTTTCAATGGCTCGAACTACGACCTCAAGAGCCTCACGCTCAAGGTAGAGAACAGCCTCGACAGGCGCCAGCTTCTCGGCTCTGTGCTGACCTCTGAGCCCATGCGGTCGGACTTCATGAGCGTCACCCTGGACGTCGAGCTTGAAGCCGTCGACGCCCTCTACAATGCCCTAATTGCAGGCACTCAATCGGACGCGACGATCACCTTCACCAGCGGCACCCGATCATTCGCTATCACCTGTCAAAATGCCTACCTGAGCACGGCGACAGACGATATCGGGGACGCGGGGATCGTGTCCATGTCTTGCTCCTTCGTCTGCGAGAGCGACGGCACCGATGAGGGGCTTTCGATCTTGGTCACGAACAGCGACAGTAGCGGCACCCAGAACTGATAACCAGAGCCCTAAGGGGCAGGAGCGACACCCATGTCCATAGTCAAGCTAATCACAAAGAGCGCCAGCAAGGTCATCGAGGCCGGTGGCCTGCACTGGAAGATCAAGCGCGTGAGGTCCAGAGATGTCCTTCGCGCTGGTCTCGCAACAATGGTTCAGTTCGCGCCGGAAGACATCGCCGACATCATGGGCGAGGATGGCGACGAGCCACAGGCAGAGCAGTTCGCTCAGACCTGGGCTCAACGCATGTCCGCTATGTCTGATGTCCAGCAAGCGAAGCTCTCCGATAGCCTTGACGCGCTGGTCTGCGCGGGAGTCATCGAAGCCAGCGGCGACGGCGACGAGTGGGAGGCGATTCGCTTCACTCTCGATGAGCGACAAGTCAATGAAGAGGCATCTGTGCTCTCGGTGGATTCGCTGCCGTGGCCAGTCCGTCAAGAGCTGGCGGCTGCCGTTCAGCTTCACTCCCGCGAGGGGATGGAGGCTGAAGAAAAGGCGGTTGCCACGTTTCGCAAGGGAGCCAAGTCTGGTGTTGCTGGTTGACCAAATCGCCCGACGCTACAATCGGACGCCCGCCGAGGTGCTCGATATGGACCCGTTCGAGCTTTCGCTATGCGTGGTCTGTCTTCAGCACAGGGACGCCCGCAACGCTCAGCAGGTCGCAAGGCTCCAGCGTCAGAGCAAGGGGGGCCTCGTGCCTCTTCCTCTGCCCATGATCGACATCGGGGAGACCTGAGATGGCATCTAACATCGTCAAGATGGTCCTCAAGCTCGATGACAAGGCGAGCCCCGCGCTCAAGGGTGTCGGTAGAGAGGCGAGCGCATCCAACGTCAGCATGGGCAAGATGGCTCTTGGCGCGGCTGCGGTGGGCACTGCTTTAATCGCTGCCGGGGCGGCTGCTGTCGGTGCGACCAAGGCATTCATTGCGATGGGTCAAGAGTACGCTGACCAAATCAACCTCTTTAACGATATGTCTGTTTCGACGGGTATTTCGGTGGGTGCGCTCGAAGAGCTTAACCTCATGGCGAAGTCGACAGGGGTGTCGCTAAAGACGATGGAGCGCGGGCTCGTAGGATTCCAGCGCAATCTCGGGGAGGCGAAGGTCGGCACGGGCACGTTGACGAAAGCTCTGGAGACCCTCAAGCTCGACCCTGAGCAATTCACCGACACCGAGGATGCGCTGAAGACGGTGCTTGAGGAGATCTCAAACGTCGCAGATGCCTCCGCTCGTGCGAAGCTTCTCAACGAGGCTTTCGGAATCTCGGCGAAGGATATGGCGAAGGTGATGCAGACCCAGTTTGGGGTAGCCGCCACCGCGCTCGACAATATGGATCTGAGGATCGGCAACGCCACAGAGTCAGCCGGGGAGATGCAGACCGCCCTCGCCTTGCAGGAGATCGTACTCGACAGCCTCAAGCGTAAGGTTTTCGACACCTTCCTCGGTGGTGGTGGCTTCGTGCAGGGGATGTCGATGGTGGTCGGCGTGGCGGCTGGTCTTGTGAAGATGCTGGAGGTTGTGATCGAGAAGGTGGTCGATCTCGCGAAGGGTCTGACCGGAACCTTCAGAGCGATCAAGCTCGCGGCTGAGGGCGACTTCGACGCGGCTGGCGTGGCTATGGAGGATTCGATCAAGTTCGCCGCAGACTTCGCGACCGGCAGTATCGGTGAAACGGTGGATGTCATCGAGATCATGACCGAGGCCGTCGAGGCAGGCACAGAGGAGTATGACAAGTTCGCGAAGTCCGTCGCACTGCTGAGCGCTGAGGCTGAGGGGCAACTCGTGATCGCGAAGGCTTTGGGCGATGCCGAGCGGGAGAACCTGATCACGAAGGAGGAGCAGAAGAAGGCAGAGCAGGCGGCAGCCAGAGCAGCGCGCGCGCGCAATCTCGAACTCCAAGAGCAGGCGAGGGTCGTGGCCGAGCTTGATACAGCCTGGGGCGGGCTACGGTCGGCTCTCGACATCTTCGTCGGTGCAGACTTCTATGGTCCGATCGTGGATGGCACCGTCGCAGCGGTCGACGCGACGAGCCAGCTGGCGGGGGAGATCTCAAAGCTGATCGAGCCGATGGGCCAAGTGGAGCAGATGCTCGCGGGAATCAAGGGTGTCGGCCACCTCGACTTTGGGGCTCAGTTGGCGATCGAGGACATCCGGGTGATGTACGAAGACCTGTCGGATATCCCGCTCGGCTTCGAGGCTGAGGTCGAGCACTTGCGCGACATGCAGATCGCCCTCGCCAAGTCGGTGATGCTGGCCGAACTGCTGGCTCAGAAGGGCGAGGGCATCCCGTCTGGTGTGCGCGAGATGATCACTTTGCTGGAGCAGGAGATCGAGGGCAAGACCTGGGAGCTTGACGCGAAGGTGAACGCAGAGGCTATCCCCACCCTTGAGGCCAATCAGCTATGGATCGGAGAGCTTCTCGCTGATGTTGCGGAGGTCAAGCAGATAAGGGCCGACAAGATGGAGGCCGTCGCATCCGCTATTGACACCGCATCTTCGACCATGACCAGCCTCGCCGTCGGTGACGTTGCAGGCGCTGCCCAGGGTCTCGGCGCAGCCCTTGGGGCGTCGCCAGTCTTCGGGGCTATCGTGGGCGGTCTGGGGGCTATAGCTGAAATCGGAGAGATGACAGCGAAGGAGATCCGCCAGAATACGATCGATTTCATGGACAACCTGGAGAAAGGCTTTGAGGTGCTGGTGAGGGCATTGCCGTCGGTGATTCGGCTACTTCTATCGAGGCTCCCGTCGATTCTAATTGACGGGCTGTTTGCCTTGGGCGAGTTCCTCCTATCGGCTGAGCTGATAACGGCCATCGCCAAAGGGGTATGGGAGGGCGTTCAGGGATTAATCCCGGCGATCCGAGAGATATTTTCATCGGATGTAGAGAGCACTGAAGACATGAGGACGAGCGGCTTCGGGGCTATTGTAGACGCTACGAGGCTTCTTCTTAACATGAAAGATCAGAAGGAAGGAGGGGTGGAGTCGTACGCCTCTGGCAGCGCCAAGATAGGTCGCACCGGGCTAGCGCTGCTCCACCGTGGAGAGGCGGTGATTCCGGCTGGAGGGCGTCGGGCCATGACTGCGAACGGTGGCGGGGGCGGGACTGTGAATATCAACATATCGACCGCCATCATGGATCGAGATGTGATACCGAGGCTCGTGAGAGAGATCGACAGGGCTGTCGGCAAATATGGCCGCACCTCTGCGGCATTCGCGGGAGGGTGAGAGATGGGCAATCCGGCGATCTACTTCTACCCCGACCCGGAGGGCTCTCTTGAGGTGCTGAACTTCGGAGAGCCTCTGTCAGACCTTCAGATCACCCAGCTTCGCGATGTCAGCGACGGCTATTCAAGGGGCGGGAGCTTTCATCGGGTGTCGGGTGCTTCGAGACTTGAGATCAGGATCATCCTTGAGAACTTCACCAGCGCCGGACTCGTGCGAAGGTTTGAGACCCTCAGCGCCCACCTTGAGCGAGGCGGGGCTATCGGCTTCAGTCTCGACCATGACAAGACGTGGGCCGGCTACGTGCAGACGAGCGCGACCTCTCCAGTCCGGGGCCGAGCAGCAGTCACGACCGGGGGCAATGTCTTCAAGCCGTGGAGCAACTCGGCCTCGCTCGACACCTCCGATGAGATGGTGATCTCAAGTGCACCCGTCGAAGGGCTGCGGGAGACCAACGCTCTCGCCTCATCGGTGCCCGCGAGTGGGGTCAATGTGAACTTCGGAACCCTCGTGCCCCTCGTCTACACCTACAAGACCGAGCCCGTCCTGGTCCGGTGGCGGGACTTCTACCCGTGTTTGATCATGCCTGAGAGTAGCGTAGGGAACCCGATCATAGAGACCAACCACCGCATCAGCTACACCCTCGACCTCACAGTGGTCGAAGACTGGGGCACGATCGCAGCCCTCGCGAACGGTGCCCAGCTTCGAGACGAGACGGGGGACAGGTCTCTCGTCGGTGTCAGCTTGCAGGAGGCGCTCGCGGAGTATCGATCTCAGGGCAACTCAGCGACGAGAGGGTAGCCGATGACCTGGAGCGCACAGTTCGAAGCGGACCTCCAGGCGCAGACCCTCGCGCCCGTCTTCGTGCTCCACATCTTGAAGTGGGCCGGCACTCCGGGGCGGCAGTTTTACGCGGCCTCTTCGGGTGACTATGGCTACCCGGAGATCATCGGCTCAGAGGTTTCGATCGGAGGTAGCTCGGTCACCCCTGTCGGCTGGCGCTACACTCACGGGACATGCTCGATTCAGATCGTGGGAGACTCGATCACAGACCTCGCGAAGGCTGCGAACCGGGGCGCGATAGCCGTCCTCAAGATGGGCTTCCCAGGCTACTCGCTCGCAGAGCTTCAGCCAGTCTTCACCGGTCGCGTCAATACCATCCTCGGGCGAGGCCCCACCTGGACCCTCGAACTCTGGGACGGGACATCGCTGCTCACCTCGCGGATGCTCATCGGCTACACGGCGAGCTATCGGTCTAACGAGATGAACCTATTCGCCAACGTGGGCGACTCGACCACCCTGACGGGCGACTACGCTCCAGGCGATTCGGTGCTCAACCTCACCGACGCTTCGATCATGGAGGAGGCTTCGATCACCGGAAAGAACGGGGTCGTATACGTTGACCCGAAGGGCGGGGTCGATCCCTTCTTCCTCACCTATGACGGGAAGACCGGAAACCAGCTTCAGAGCGTCACGACTTCGGATGTCCTCGACACCACAAGAGCGGCTGCGACGGTGGCGGCAGGGGCGACCGTAGCGAACGCGGCCTATCTTCTAGGCACTCCTGCGGAGATCTTCCTCCGTCTTCTCGTGAGCGGCTCAGGCACCTCGACATCGTTCGATGTCTACCCGGCGTCGTGGGGCTATGGCTTGCCCGCAGACCTGATCGACGGCACCGACATCATCAGCACATTGATCGCCCTTCGGTGGCGTCTCGGCACCGGTAACACCTACGAGATCGCCTATGCTCAGGCCGCACAGGTCACCAATAGCTGGACATGGCTGTCGGACTGGTTCACCCAGTTGGGTCTCGTGCCCATCCAGCGCCACGGCCTCATCACCCTTCGACCCGTGCAGGACCCATCCGACCCGGCTGTCTTCTCTGAGATGACGATCACCGACATGGACATCGAGACCGTCGATGAGTGGATCGCCTACAGCCCCGACGTGCCCGCTGAATATGTCCAGGCGCGGACCATCATAACCCAGGCGGTATCACCCTTCGCTATGACTGCGAGACTCACGACGATGGCTAACCCTCAGACGGTGCCGGTAGCCGACAGGCTCACCTATGACAATTCGGACAAGTTCGCCTCATTCCCTACCCAGGTCGCGACAGAGCTGCGCGATAGGCTCGGGCCATGGGGGACAGGTCGAAGCGCCTCCTCTACGGGCTCAGGGCTCCCAGAGCAGGTCACGATCACATGCTCGGGGCTCAGGCTTGCAGGGCTCTCGGTGCTCGATGTCGTGCAAGTGACAACGGACGAGATTCGAGGGGGGCGGCTGGCCTCGACCGTCGACGGCTGGGACGCTCAGCCCTGCATGGTGCTCAAGTGTTCCCCTGACTTTGCTGCCGGTCGCGTTACTTTGACGCTGGCCGCGATAGACCCCCTCTGATATTCTTCCCGAAAGGAGTCCTCCATGGCTGTCGTTGACCTCTCAGGCGCTGTTAATGTGCCGTATATCTATTCGATCTCATCCGTCGGTGTGACTTGGCAGGAGGTGAAATTGCCTCGCTGGGTTTGCCGTGTCACCATCGTCGGAAGCGCTCTCGGGCGGGTGACGATGAAGGGTGCAGAGACCCCCACAGACGGCGGCTCTGTGGGCACTCACTACGTCGGGATTCCGGCTGACGCTGGGGTCGTGTTCGTCATCCGTGGCCCAGACTCGAAGCCGGTCATCCCAGGCCTCGAATATGCTTCCTCGATCTTCATCGCTGCGAAGACTGGCACCGCGACTTTCTCGGTGACCTTCGAAGCCGGGCGGCAGTGATGGGGGTCTGGCGCTGGACTCCTGGCGGCGGCGGCGGCACCCCTACTCAGGGCGTGATCGCTACGTCTGGCTCTGACGTGGCCACGACCTCGAACGCAGACCAAGCCCTCAGCGGTGGGGCGTCCTCGGGCACTGCACCCTACACCTTCCAGTGGACCCTTCAAACTCAGCCCTCGGGGGCGTCGGCTTCTATCACGTCTGCGACGAGCATCAACGCGACCCTGACAGGCATCAGCGCCACCAAGTCGGGCGCCTATGTCTGCAAGCTCACGGTGACGGATGCGAACTCTCTGGTTTCGTCCTCGATGGTCACGATCTCCGTCGACCGTGGCCCAAGCTGGCGCACTGTGCTTGACCTGGACCTGTCGAGTCTGACAGCGGGCGCCCTGACAATGAACGGGAGCAGCGCATCGACCGTAGACGGCCACACCTACTACATCAAGGCGTTTGACGATTCGAATCAGTCGTTCACCATCACCGGGAACGGTCTGGAATGTGACTTCGGGAGCACCAGTTCGAACCAGAACCGGCTTTCAATCAAGATCGGCCACCTGCTGACCACGACCCCGGACGGCTACCGGCCCAAGATACGTATTAGCGGCGCGTTCGAGTCCTTGGCTACGCTTGCCACAGGCGACTACATCGGTGTTGGCTTCTCGGAAATGTGGGTGAACAATAATAACGGCTACAGTCCGCGCCCGTTCTGCAAATACCGGGACGCCGGGACCAACATGAAATATTATTTTCAGGCCGACAAGGGCAACTGGGGCGCGGCTGCATCTGGCGCCATTGCTTCTGGCGCTGTCACCACGGACAGCAATGGTACCTCTGGGGTGCTGGTCCTTCAGGATGCCGGCGGCGGGGCATGGCAAGCCAGGGGCCACGACGGAGATTCCACGCCAGTCACGGCAGGAACGGCTGACACGTTCAGAGCTATGGGCAACATCTCTGGCTGGAACGTCTACACCGGGGACCGGTGGGTATACCGAGCGGACAGCTCAAGCAGCACCTGGGATGGACCCTACCTCTTGTTGGTCATGAAGAGCAATAACAACTCCAGCGCGGTCACCTGGACCCGCCTCATTGTAGAGGAGATGATCTGATGGATGCGATCTACCCAGCAGAGGCCCAGCGCGTAACCCTGATCGCCGATGGCGAGGAGATGGAGGGCATCCTGATGTCCGTCTTCGTGCCGGACGATCGACGGGATGACCTCGACCGCAACGACACCACCCGCCGCGAAGTTACCGCACTCCTTGAGGCTGAGGTCGCCAGAATCGAGGCCGGCGGATGAGTGACTTCGCAGCCATCCAGCAGGATGTGATCGACATCAAGATCACCCTCGCCCGCATCGAAGAGCGGGGCATCGTCCGCGCTGCTCAGTCTGAAGCCCAGGTCATCCGCATCGACGGCATCGAGAGGAAGCTCTCAAACCTCGACAAGAAGGTGGTCGCAGCCATGGGTGCCGTTGCACTCCTCGCCTGGGGCTTCCAACTGCTCGCCCCGACGCTATGACCTCCAGCTATCTGCCGCCTCTCCTGCGAACCGTTCAGGGCCTCGGATATGCGGCCTTCAACGGCTCGACCGACTTTGACCTCAACATCATCGGGGTCCGCAATCGGGTGAGCATGAGATACCCGAATCACTATAGCGATGACCTGCACGTCATCTGGAAGCAGTCGGGCATCTGGAGAGCATTCCACTGTGCCCTGACCACCACCCCCGGGACGTGGTATCTCCAGCACCCGATGAGGCCCGCCGAGGGGTGTGCAGTGCTCGCACCTCAGCAGGCTCGGGGAGCGTACCGACTCGGGCTCCACAAGGGGAAGAGGGCGCTCGTGCAGACCGGAGCAAAGGTCAAGTTCTACCGGGACAACGACCTGAACACCTCGATCGACATCGATGAGTCTACGCTTCAGGAAGCCTACAGCGGTCTCAACATCCACGCCGGCAGCCGGCACGCCAGGAGCGACACGGGCACCGAGGGCGATGGCTCTGTCGGTCGCTGGTCGGCAGGCTGCCAGACGGCGCACCCTTCAGACGTCGCCTTCCTGGTAGAGCTTGCAGACAAGCAGGCAGCGAACGGACCCGGCTGGGACCGATTCACGTACACCTTGATTACAGAGGACGAGCTATGAGCCTTTCGAAAGAGCAGCGAAGAGCCCGCAGGCGGCGTATTGTGCGCCGTGCAGTGGCCCTCGCTCAAGAGATCCACACCGAAGACGAGGAGGCCCGTCGCGAGATGGTGCTGACCCTCATCAATCAGGCTATCGACATCCCAGGACTCACCGAGAAGATGGAGCGCAGGATCTTGGACTCGATACTCGACCTCATCATCGACCTCGCAACCGAGGCGAAGGAGAATCGCAATGGATAAGCGGAAGCTAACCGGGGGCCTCGCTGGCCTCCTCGCGGTGGTGCTCTACGGGGGCTCTGAAGTCCTCGATCTGAGCGCTCGCCTGTCAGCTCTCGAAGATCTGCACCCTGAGCTTGTGACCGAGGTGCCAGACGATGCCGCTGAGATCCACGACGCCGAGCCCGTAGAGGCCCCTGAAGACATCGAGGAAGCTCCAGAGAGTGAGCCGACGCCCGAAGCCACCGAAGAGGCTCCAGAGCCCGCTGAGGAGCTTGAAGTCACCGAAGAGGGGTAGCCGTGGACCCGATGTCTCTCGCGAGCGAGCTTTCCACCCTTGGGCTCGTGCCTGTGCTCATCTGGCTACACGTGCTCGGAGAGCGGCGGCAAGACCGACAAGAGGCGAAGCTCGACGAGCAGCGCAAAGAGGCCGACGCCCGCTTCGAGGCTCTCGCCCGTGGTTGGCAGAAGCAACTCGACACCATGACAGAGAAGCAGGACACGCGGGAGTCTGAGCTGCGCGACCGGTTTGACAAGACGGTGGAGAAGCTCGACAGCGAGAGGCACGCCATCCAGAGCGGGATTCAGGAGGATGTCAAGGCGCTGGCGATCAAGGTCGAGGATGTGGTTCGCTTCATCGCTCGCCCTGTCGGAAGGTAGTCCGCGCCACTTGCGCCACGCGATCGATCACAAGCGATCAACTTTCTATTGCAGAGCAGTGGTGCGTTTAGCGTCTTCTGTCTATCTTTATTTGATCCTATATCGTGGGGATAGGTTATTGTTCTACCAGAGAGGGGGAAACAAACCCACCCCCCGAAAGGAGCGACATGCACATCAATCACAAGCGCGGCGAAACCAGAGCAAAGGCTCAAAACTATCGCTACAGCGACGCTGCAATGAATCGAGTTAATCAAGACGCCGCTAACGTGGCGAGAAGAAGGGCAGGCAAGCGGGAAGCCGCAGCGCAGAGCGAGCAGGGGGGTGAGGCATGATCCGGTCAAATATTCAAGATGTATACTCTCGGCAAGGCGATCTGGTCGAGGTCAATTTCCCAGCAGATCCAGACGATTACTGCTCCGAGCCTTTCACCAAGGTATTGATCATGATGGTGGTCGAGGTGGTCGTTGATGGGGTTCGCTATTGTCACGCTTCTACCGGCTGGACCGATTGCGATCTGAACAAGGCGAAGGCTCAGGCCGACCGCTTCGCAGCCCGCGTCCGCGCCGAGGGATCTGTTGATCTTAATCTATGGTTCCGTCCCCGCTGGTCTTATTCGCTTGAGGAGCGTTTTGCCGAAGAGGCCGCCCGTGAAGCCATGGAGAGGGCTTCGGGCTGCTGGTAGCAGTGCAGCCCAGGCCACCCAGCCCCCGGCAATAGTCGGGGGTTTCCTCTGTTGCGCCACGAGGTGATCGTGATTCGATCGCGTGCCTATGCAGCCCAGTGTAGCGTTTAGAATAAATCCTTGCAGATATAATGTGGGACTATGTTATTGTTCTTTCAGAGAGGGGGAAACAAACCCAGCCCCCTCCAGGAGCGATATTATGACCCGCAAAGAGTACCTCGGTTATCTTTCCTCACAGCTCGAAGACCTCCGCGAAGATTATCGTCAAGTCTTCCGCGAATGGCGCGCACGAGACGGAGAATGCGCCCCTAATCCGGGACAGGCTCGGCGCTGGGCAGACCTCTACTTCCCAGAATCTCTCCACG
>Ga0080013_1002388_pt1 | contig 22169 bp, 27 predicted proteins | sample ETNvirenome_6_85_FD_69236 | JGI IMG/M metagenome (GOLD analysis project Ga0080013, IMG submission 69236) | Marine viral communities from the Pacific Ocean - ETNP_6_85 (SPADES assembly) (version 2) | ecosystem: Environmental > Aquatic > Marine > Oceanic | place: Pacific Ocean | collected 2013-06-19 | reverse complement strand
CAAACCATATAGGACATCTAAATAAATCTTCTCGAGTTAATTGTTGTGGAAAAGTTATTTTATTTTTTTCTTTTCTTCTTTTTTGTTTTAATTTTTTATTCTTCATTTATAAGGCCACCCTAAATTCCATATAACTAAACTATGTCTAGATCCTTTTTTAACAGGACATACTCTATGCCACACAAATCCAGGAAATACCACTAAGGATCCTTTAGGAAGTATCTCTTTACATTTTCTAATGTTAGGTTTTTTATCTGGATCTAAATTTCTAAAATCAAACTCTAGCTCACCACCTTTATATTCCTTAGGGTCTGATAGAGTTACTGTTACAGATAGTTTTCTTATTTTTCCATGACTAGGTTGATTAGGTGCATGATAAGGTTGGTCCCAACCATCACAATGCCAATCATAATATTGACCTTTATTATATTTTGTAAATTGACAAGACTCAGAATAATCCCATTGATAATTCCAACCTGCACTTCTATTTGCTTCATGAACATAAGGTTGAATTTCTTTATAAATCCAACGGTCATTCATCCATACAATATTTGAATCTCTTTTCTTTTTTAAATCTTTAATTTGAGATTGATTTAATTTTTTAACATCACCATAACCACCTGTAGTGGCTAAACCATCTTGTAATTGTTTTCCATAACGTATAATATCGTCACATATTCTTCCTGGAATTGCTGATTGAAAATACCAATAATAATTTTGAAGTTGCATATGTCTTTATACATATGTTTTATTTTAATTTAAATAAATAATAAACAAAAATAAAAAAAATTGATCTGTATCAATTATGAAACTGTCAATGTTCCTGTTACAGTAAATGTAGCTAGTTTGTCGCCACCAGGGTGTGTAGATATTGAATTGGTACAAGGTGTTACTGCAAAAGTTATTGCACTTGGTCCCCTTACTATAACTATACCTGATCCACCATTTCCACCATCTCTATTTGGACCTGGAGAAGAAGAACCTCCACCACCTCCACCACCTGTGTTAGCTGTTCCTGGTGTTCCATTTCCAACTGGACTTGGTGCTCCAGCACCACCTCCACCTGCTCCACCAGTACCTGGTGTATTAAAAAATGCTCCACCACCTCCACCACCAGCATAAGATGTATCAGGACCTAAGATAGTATTAGGTGCTCCATCACCACCATTTCCACCTGTAGGAGAAGAACTCGGTGCAGCACCTGAACCATTTCCACCTGCTGCAGTCGCTCCACCACCTCCACCTCCAGCATTAGATCCTGGAGTAGAAGCTCCACCATTTTGACCTTGTGGTGGGTCTGTAGGGGGTGCATTACCTGATCCACCAGCTTGAGCACCACCACCTCCTCCGGCCCCACCAGAGCCTCCTGGATTACCAGGGCCTTGTGGACTTCTTCCACCAAAACCACCACCTTCTGATGTAATTGAATCTATTGTTGAATTTGATCCATCAGTAGCTTGAACTATTGGAGAATTAGGTGCTCCATTTCCACCTGCACCAACTGTTACTGTATAATCTCCTGGTGCTAATTTTAATGCTGATCCTTGAAGTGGGCTTGGTCCATAACCTGAAGCTCTATATCCTCCAGCACCTCCACCACCACCATCATCATGACCGGCTCCACCTCCACCAGCTACGACTAAATAATCTATTGTATTAAGAAACTCTGGCCATGTATTTGATCTTCTTGCTGAATATTGACTTTGCATTGACCACATACCACTTGCTTTACTTAATTCTTTTACTACTACAATACCTGATCCACCAGCTCCAGAATTATTATTTCTAACTCCTGGTGTTCTTCCAGATCCACCGCCGCCACCACCGGTATTAGCACTTCCTGCAGTTCCATTTCCTTGAGATCCTCCAGCTCCACCACCACCAGTTCCACCAGTTCCAGCAGATCCTGTAGATCCACCGCCGCCACCGCCAGCGTATGTTGTAGAATTTAAAGGGCTTGGAGATCCTGCTCCGCCTGCAGTTGCAGATCCTGATGTATTAGCTCCTGCCGCATTTGCTCCACCTCCGCCGCCTCCATAACCAGCATTAGGGTTAGCAGTTGTATTACCACCAGGATTTCCTTGTGGAGGAGTTGTTGGAGGAGTGTTTCCACATCCTGCTGAATTATGATCGTTTGATCCAGCGCCTCCGCCTGATCCACCATCTTCACCACCTGGAATAGGAGAAGCACAATGTCCTCCACCTCCACCACCACCTGTTGATACATATTCTGTACTTCCTACTGTAATTTTTGTATCGTCTCCTGGAGTTCCATTACTTGTTTGACAACCTGGTGCGGGAAATCCTGCTCCACCTCCACCAATAGTTACGGGAATATTTCCGGGAACACTTATATTTGTAAAATTTCTAAAACCACCAGCTCCACCTCCACCGCCAGAGTTTCCATTAACTCCACCGCCACCGCCACCTGCAACTACTGTTGCATCAATAAGTCTAGTTCCTGGTTGAAAAGATGTGCATCCTGTAGCTGTTACAGTTGTAACAGTACACTTCCCAAATGAAGATTTGTTTGTTTTTCCAATTATACCGCCATTATTATTTGGCATGCTTTAAGTCTCCTTATGCGGATACCCAAGCTAATGTTGAAGCATCCCAATTAAAATTATTTACTGGATCTGAAAAATCTTGTGCAATCCATCTTAGATTAGGTTCGTCCCAACTAATTCTTTTATCTGTAGTATCAGTAGGATATGTGACTGGTGCTTGCCAATCATCATTACTGTCTAAAGACCAAGATTGATATGGTTGTGGTGCTAAGAATTTATCTTTTACAGGGTCATAAACAAAACCTTTTCCACAATATTGTTTTCTAAAATTATGATTATAAGAAGTTTGTTTCCAGATACCACCTTTAAAAAAATTAACACACCATGTTTCTCCATCAACATGCATGTCATTAGCTCCTAAAGGACCTGCTGCTGTAGAAATATCATTACCTACAACGACAACTCTTTGTACCACTTGATGTGAATCTGACGTAAATCCAGTAGGATCTGTCATTGCTTTTAATTCTGCGAAATGTGCCATGTTTTTCTCCTTAATTACTTTTTAATTTATATTTTTTTTTATGTTTGTACATACTTTTTTTAACTTATTGTCAACGTTCCAGATACAGTAAATGACATAACTGTACAACCACCCGCAGGGGCTGGTAATGTTGTTTTTGTGTTAGTTCCTGGTGCTACAGTAAAACTAGGTCCAGCAGGTCCAGGGGCTCTTAAAACAACCACTCCTGATCCACCAGCTGCTCCAAATTCGTGACTAATAATAGGCGCACTGTTAGCAAATGCTCCACCACCTCCTCCGCCACCTGTGTTAGCAGTTCCAGCAACAGCAGTAGCAGGTACATTACCTGCAGCTCCTCCACCGCCAGTTCCGCCTAAACCACCAGTTCCTTGAGGTGTATAAGTACCACCACCTCCACCACCTCCGTAATTTACAGAAGCATTTGTTATAGAATTTGCTAATCCTGCTCCACCATTTCCACCACCTGGATTTCCATTAGAAAGAGGAGAATTACCTGCTCCACCGACAGCACTTGCTCCACCTCCACCACCAGCTGAATAAGGGCCAGGTGAACCATCTCCACCAGCAAAACCTTGAACAGGAGATATAGGAGAACTTTGAGGAGGAGTATTTCCAGCGCCTCCAGCATCTGAAGGATTACCAGAAGCTCCTCTACCACCACCTCCAGAACCTCCAGCTTGAGCATTTGTAGATCCACCAGCTCCACCACCTCCGCCGGCAGAAGTTATAAGTCCTACTGTAGAGTCACTTCCAGGATTACCTGCTATATTAGCATTTGGGGGACTTCCAGCAGTTGCTCCGCCTGCTCCAATTGTAATTGCATTTGATCCTGGTGCTAAATACATTTTTGTTCCGCCAGGGAAGCTTCCTCTTACACCACCAGCTCCACCTCCACCACCTCTTTGGCCACCACCACTTCCACCACCAGCAACTACTAAATAGTCAAGAGCGGTAAATGGATTATTTGCACCTATATTCATGTTTGTTGATGCTTTAAATGTTCCTATATAATTTGTTCCGTCATATGTTACAGGGGCACATGCACTACATGTTGTGAAAGGAGTAGTTGTTTTTACAATTACGATTCCTGAACCCCCACCATTACCGAAAGGACCAGTTCCTCCGCCAGATTCACCGCCTCCTCCGCCGCCAGTATTAACTGTTCCAGCTGCTGCGCAAGGTCCGGGACCGGCATTTCCACCACCACCAGCTCCACCTGATCCTGCTGGTCCTTGGCCACCACCGCCACCACCACCAGCATAGGTCACAGCTGATCCTGAAATTGAATTTGATTTACCAGCTCCACCGCCTCCACCGGCAGAACCACTACCTGTAGATCCAGCTGCATTGGCACCTCCACCACCGCCAGCTCCTTCTACAGTTCCAGTAGAAACTCCGTCTCCACCATCATTACCTTGAGGTCCTCCTAAAGCCACTGGTGCTGTGGGAGTATTTCCTGATCCACCAGGGTGAGGTCCTGAAATATCCGCACTTCCAGCTCCACCACCACCAGATCCACCGTCTTTTCCTGACATGTTTGGTTGACTACCTGGCGGTCCACTACCAGCACCTCCGCCACCTGCGGATGTTATTGTTGAAAAAATTGAATTAGTTCCTGTGGTACCTTGAGCACATTGACTTGCTGCACCGGCGCCACCACCACCTACCGTTACTGGAATTGTTACAAATCGAGAAGCTGTTACTGCTGCATTAGGATTAGAAAAAGAAGTTCTATAACCTCCAGCTCCACCACCACCGCCTCGGCCAGAACCACCACCACCGCCACCACCTACTACTAAATAATCTACAGATGCAAAATTATAAACCCAGTCTGAATTTTTTACATAACAATATACGGTGTTCATTTGCCAAACACCTGGTGCACTACCACACGCTGCACATCCGTTAGTTACAGTATTCGGGGGTCCAATTATTCCGCCGTTTCCTTGCGCCATAATTTAACCTCCTAGTCTATCAGTAATTCATATGATATGAATAAATCTAAATCTGAAGCAACGCTAGCTTCAGCTTTTAAAATATCTGTTTCTCTTAAATAAATTGGAGTATCACTTATTACTAACGATGCGTCTGCTGGAACTGAAATTGTTTTTGCTACATACATTGTAGTAGCTGCAGCTGTATTAACCGTAAGACCAGTTTGAGCAGGAGTTCCTGCCATTGTAATAGCTACACTAATATCGGCAGCATTTGTACCATCGACATTAGCTACAACTATTCTATTAATTTTTAAAATGTAATCTGCAGCAACAGTGATTAAAGAATTTAATCCTGTACCTACATTCCATCCTAACGACCCACCATTAATTGTTGCGACATTTACTATATTTGGATTTGCCATAATTTAATTCCTTCTGTTTTTTATCCGAAAATCATTGCCATTGCAATAGCTTTTCCTGTTGATATTCCTGCAGATCCAAAGCTCACTGAGCCTGATCCATCTGTTACTAATGCTTGCCCATTTGATCCATCTGCAGCTGGTAAAGTATAAGCAGGTTGGGCTGCTGCTGTTCCTGCTGATCCTCTAGTACTAACAAATCCTGCTGTACGAATATCCGTTCCATCTTTATAACACCATGTATTACCATATTTTGGTATAGTTATTCCAGTTTGACCTGTAACTTTAAAAGTTATAGTATCTGAACCTGTTCTTGTAGTTCCATCAATAATTAAAAAAGGTTTAAGAATATCAGCCGCTCCTCCTGGAGAAGAACCAGATCCTGCTTGATCAGCAATATCTAAAACTCTATTTGAGCCTCCAGTAGTTCCAGTTAATTTAATAACCATAGCTCTACCATTATAAGTCCCTGTAGAGTTATCAGGTATAGTTAAAGTTCTGTCTTGCGTCATTGCCACTTCAATGTACGTGAACATATCTCTAATGTAATTTAAATTAAGGTTGGTATTATCACCCCAAGTACCAGCGTTTTCACCAGTAGTCATTAGGTTAAAACCAAATGCATTATAATTTGATGCCATAAAAATCTCCTAAGCTGCTTTTACTTCCGTATACGTAATATCTGTACCCGTAGATACGCTACTATAAGATACAGGCGTCCCTGTGTCAACCTCATTATACGCAAATACTGTAGGTATGCCAGGATTAATAATAGCTCCCACTCCAGTAGGAAATACGTTAGCATTTCCTCTAAAAGAAAGACTACCTAAAGCAGTAGTTAAAGCTTGCCCAGTTACCCCATATCCTGAAGCCTGTCTTATAATACCCATAGCAGAAGCTGCTGAAACTCCAGTAGGGAATACATGAGCATCTCCCACCTGAGTAGATTCATTTATACCTGTTTCTCCTACTACTCCTGTAGGGAATACATGAGCATCTGCAGTTAAAGTTAAAGAACCTATAGCTGTGGTAGCAGCGGCACCAGTAGCGTCTACTTGAGCAGGGCCTTCTACAATTGTATTGCCCATTTCTCCAGTTAATCCTAAACCAGTTAAAGAAACCGTGACATCTGTTTTGGCTGATACACTTCCAATCGCACTTTGAGCTGCTACACCAAATGGTACTTCAATATTTTTAGCTAAGTCTACATTGATTGGACCTACAGTCCAGCTCATAGAAAGACCAGTTAAAGAAACAGTAACATTGGTATTAGCCACTGCAGTTCCAATTGCTGTTGCTGCACTAACTCCGGTAACTGGAACATTTTTAACAAGTTCTATTCCAACAGATCCAATAGCAGTAGTAGCACCTACACCTGTTACAGTAGTGATAGCATCATCAGTACCACCCCATACTTGAGACCCCCAAGTATCTCTACCCCATCCAGTTAAATTAAAAGCTGATTCGTTTCCAACGGCAGTCGTTGCAGCCACACCGGTAACGGAAACACTAACGGATCCTTGATCTCCCCAGAGACCATCTCCCCACTTTAACGAGCCCCAAGTGTTCGCCATAAGGAACTACCTCCTTACGATATTCTTAGGATAGCTAATGTATCTGTGAAATTTGGAAATTGAATTGTAAAAGTTCCAGCAGTAGCGGTTTTATCGCCACCAAAATCTAAAACGCAAACTGCTTTTTTAGATTGTGAGTTATTATAAATTAAAGCTCCTCTAGCTGTAATTGAAGCAGTTAACCAAGAAAGGTTAGCCCAATCAACAATTGCTGTGTTATTAGATAACTTATGAGTTTGTCCAGCAACAGCTAAAAGTTTTCCACCTGCTGAATATCCTGTACCACTTGTTTCACCACCAGTTAAATAATCTGTTGTAGATTTTCCAATTGCAGCACTATTAGTATATAGAGCTAAATAAAATTTATTACCTGATGTTTGAGTAAAATTGTGAGTTGCACTTAAAAGTTGATTTTTAAATGAATTACACACTGCGCTAGTTGTTATTGCCATAATAATCTCCTACTTAATCAGTCCTGCATCAGTTGTGGAAGGAGTGGTTAAAGGGATTCTAATAGTTCCACTTGTATAATCACCTCTTCTACGTCTTCCTAATTGTTCAAGACCGAACTTATCTACCTCTTGTTTATATCTATTTTCATAATATGTCAACATATCCATTGGACCTTTTAAGAATCCATAAGCCTCTATCAAACAGGCATAAAGCATACCATTAGGGAACTTCTGACTTAAGAAAGTCTGGGTATTAGTAGAGCTTAATTGATCCGGCATAATAGAATACTCTACTTCAATAGTGTAAGTAGCGTCTGGAGAAGGGGCAATTTTGTAATAATTGGTATTATTACTAGTTCCTTGACCTGATTGAAACATAGCATAGTATCTAGGTTTACCTGTATTAGCTACTTCATCTTGAGTATATTCATCTAAAAAAGTTTGATCTACCTTTTGAAGATACCACATATCATTATTAGAATCAGTTAATTTAATAGCTCTAATAAAATCTTCATTACCAGGAGTATTATAAGTTCCTTGACCTACAATTAAAGTAGCTGTTTGATATTTTCTTTGAGCATCAGTTGCTACATCTCTATTAATTCTATTTTCAGCAGACATAATAAAATTATCTATAATAGATGATGTAAAAAGTGAGCTATCTACTTCAGTATAATCTCTAATTGCTGTTGTTAAAGTTGCGTATGTATATCCTGCCATTATGCTTGTAAGGTAACTGGTCCTATAGAAACAGTTCCTCCTCCTTGTACATTACCAGTTGTAGCACTAGATCCACTAACTGTAAATTGATAATTATTATAAGTTTGAACATAAGTAGTACCCCATTGAGAGATAACATGGCCTGCGGCTCTTGAAATGGTAGCCCCATCAATACCATCAAAATTAGGAACATTAGCATAAGTAGCTACTGGATTACTTGTTGTTCCTGTACCTGGTGATACTGTAGGGGGTCCATAAAATCTATAAGTTTCTCCCATAGTTCTAGAATGTCCTGGTTGATAAACTCTAATTACTGAAGTTCCAGCTGTTGTAGTAAAGAAAGGATTAAATTGTAGTAAAGTAGTAGTCTCAAATTCAGTTCTAGCAGGCCTTGCATGCATTAAAGCTTGGGGATCTCCTCCAGTAACTTTAATTTCTAATTGAGGAGATTTAGGTTCATATTCAGAAATATGGACCCATGCTCCTGTCCATTCTCTAACCATTTCTAAATAAGGAAATGCTTGACCACTCCTATCGGAAATTGACAAAGCATATTTCCCTTGAGAAAATCGAGCTGTCATTATGATACCGCCGGATAATAAGTTTGAGGAGTTATAAATGTACTAGAAGCTGAACCATCTTCTGCCAGCGCTCTAGCTAATTCATCTTCATAATATAATTTTAATTCTTGTGTTTTTGCAGGATTAATTTTTTGACTTAGGTAAAAAGCCAACCCTGAAACTAAACATGGATAAAATCTATAAGGTACTTCTGGGTGATTAGCATATGGCGTCCCACTTGTTTGAGGTGCTCCTGTATCAGGGAACGCGATTCCTGGATCTTCGAGTCTTCTAACATAATAAATATTAAGAAATTTACCAGCTTGAGAAGAACCTGGTGTAATATAAGTAGTTATAGTAGTTTTATTAATAAATCTTTGAACCCAAAATTGACTTGGAGTTCCTTGAGATTCTTTATTGGTTAAAGCCGCGTAAGTAGATCTATCAATTTTAGTTAATGTAATATCTGCTTGAGAAGTAGTGCCATCATCAGTTCTATAAGAAGCTGTTAAAATATCTGTAGCATTATAAATAAAAGTACTAGAAGCATCTGATCTAGCTGGATTAGTGGTGTCCGATCCTCTAGATGTTGCACTTTTAAAAATATCGTAAGTATTTTGGCCACTATTTAAATAAATATTAGTATTAGAAACGGCCCAAAAATGAATACCTCTATTTCCCCATTCAGAAAATAAAATGTTAAGTGAAAAAAGGGCAGTTTTAAGACTATAGCCAGATGTCAATTGTACATTGCATCTTTCATAAGCCTCTTCAATACATTGTGTTATCGAAGGCTCAAATGCAACGGTTCCTGATGTTGCCATTTATCCTCCTAACCGTAAAAGAATGTAACTTTGTCAACAGTTGTTAAAGTGCATTTTCCACTTGTTTCACAACGAAGACCAGTTCCTGGAAACTGCATATATTCTGTTCCAGTGCCTGAATCAATCGTGCATATAGTAGTACTACCATCTTGAATAACGATAGTTCCTGCACCTGCACTTCCATTATAGGAAAGTCCAAGTATTCTACACGGGCCAGCAAAAATAGTGCCAGCTCCAGTTGAAGTAATGTTAGTACTTTTTATATCTACTGGGTATGTACTCATAATTTTTCTCCTATTCTGCGAGCTCCCGAAGGAGCTCACAAAGTTTATCTATTAAGCACTGAACAGGAAAGTTCCTGCAGTAGCTGTTGTATATTTTGATAGGTCACTTGCCACATTCCAAATACCTTTTTCAAAGCATGTGAAATATAGATAACAACCAGTTGAAAATATATTTGTTGCTGCATTAACAGGTGTGTACGTCATTTTAGTTTCATCTGCGATAGACGTATCAATAGTTACTTCTGCACCAGAAGTAGTTTCAATTTTTGAACCAGTTCTAAATACATCACTACCTGCACAATCAAAACTTAATGTATTAAGTGATGAATGCGCTACATCTTTTGATTGAAGATGAACTACAATAGTTCCTACAGTTGCTGCTGGTAATGTTACCGCTTGAGCAGCTGCGCCTGTGTAATTATTAATTGTAATTACATTAGCAGTGTAAGTTAAAGTAGCTCCTGTTCCAACAGCAGTAGCTGTTAAGCTAGTTAAATCTGGTTTCATTCCTAGAAACCTTGATGTAACAACTCCTGTGTTAGTTGCTTTATTGATCTGTTGAAATCCTTTTTCGGATCTAACTGGACCATTAAACGTTGTGTTTGCCATAATATTCCTCCTAGAATATTTAAATGTAGTCCCTAGGGCAGTCGACTATACGCGTCTACATTTATATGATTATTAAATTTGTATAGTAAGTGATTTATAGCTTAAATTATTGAAGAGTGCAAGCGATCCTACGAGAAATGTACGATTTCAGCGATGTAGCTTTTGTTTAAGTAGCTACAGAAACTTGTGCGGCAGCTCCATTAATTGCATTTTCTCTATCTGCAATTTTAGCCTCTTCGAGTTTAATGTCAGTGATAACTTCTTTAATCTTGTCATCAATCTTGACCATATCCAGAGTATATTTACCAAATTGCTCATACTCCAGTTGCCACCTCAACTCCAAGGACCTTTTCTGTTTGTACAGGTCTTGTACCATCTATAACCTCCTCATAGGTTATTCTTTTAACTCTTGGGTCCATCATTTCTCCAAGATAGTCCCACTTTATATCTTTTTGTCCTAGTTTGTCAACTATTGAATTTTCAATAGATTCAACGTTATCTTCAGCTAAAACCTCAAATTTAGCGTGATATTGATAAGCATTAATTTGTACTAGGAATTTTTTCATTTTTTCTTTCTATTTAGTAAATGTGGCGAAACTATGTTCCGCCACATAAATTGTTTAAGATTACACTCCAGGTGTTCCGAAGATTCCTCTCCAGTCTGAACATCCAAATGCGTATCTCTCTCTAGCTTTGTATCTAACGTTTCCAGTATCGAAATCGCCTTCCATTGAAGTTTTCAACGGTGCTCTATCGAAATGTTTCATTCCGTTAGGTACATCAGTGATTACAAACCAAGCGTCGTCATCAGCTAAATAATTATTAATAACATATCCTTCTGGAACTGCTCCCATGTTTTTGATTGCATTAATATCATTGTCTGCTGTCTGAACTCTACCTTGAGATTTCATCAATCGCTCTGCAACGAATTGCAAGTTAACCGGAAGAACCATTCTTCTAGGTTTAGCTGCAATTTTCAGACCTCTTTCATCTTTAGCTTGCGCGATCTGAATGATCATCGCTTCTAAAGAAGTTTCGTTTAAGTCTGCTGCATTCGTTAACAAGTTACTTTGATTACCAGATAACGTAGGGTGCGAATTTACTATAAGAAATTGTCCATCTCCGAAAGTTCCGGATGTGAACGCATTATTAAGTAAAGCTGCGCCTTTAGTATTCTTAGTACTCGCCATAGATCTTGCTAAAGCTTTTGTGTATCTAGAAGAAAGTCTGTCATAAAGGTTGTCCTCTATTGCTTCTTCTGTGATTGCAAAAGCAAGTGCAATTGTTTCCATCGTGTATCTTGCAGTGTAAGTTTCCTGAGCTGTATCAAAACTTACGTTTTGACCTTCAGGTTTTACTGCTGCATCACCAAAACCAGATAACATTACTTCCTCTTCGAAAGCTCTGTCAGATGATTCTGTCACGTAGATGTCTTTGGTCTGATCTGCGTATTGCTTATACTCTAAACCGAACAAGGCGTTTAAACCTGGCTCGAGCTCTTTTATAAGCTGCTGTCGTGATATTGCCATAATTTATCTCCTTATTAGATATTGAGTAAGTATACGTGTTGAGCAGTGTTGAACTTCACAATCCAGTTAGAATTAGGGTTTGAAACGTCGTTATTAGATGGGTCTTCACTCAATCTAAGAACTGCGAACATTCCGCCAGAACTAGCTGTACCTAAAAGTTCCTCTTTCGATCTACCATTGGTTACTGTTGAACCTGCTGCATAAACCATATCACACGCCTGTCCCACAACTGCTTGAGTGTGTGTTCCAGCCGTCTGAACTTCGAATAAGTCAGAAGGATCGTCGTAGATGAATGCATCTGCTGCTGCAGCTACATCACCTGGCCAATAGTTTTGAAAGGTTGGTTTATTAGTAGTTGGATCTTCATAGAGACAACCGTTAAAGATACCTACGTTACGTGCCGCATTAGTAACAGATGGACCTACGTATCCAGCAGTCACAGTTGTGCCGCCTTGAACTTTTAATCCACCGCTACCTGCTAACGCAACAACGTCACCAGCATAAATCGCAGCAGTTTGTCCTGATGCAATTTTGTACTGTGAAGTACCGTTAGAAGTTGGTCTACTACCTAATCCACCCACTTGTCTAAAACCAAATGGTGCGTCTATATTTGCCATAGTATACTCCTTTGTCCCCTAGGGGACGGGTTAATTTAATCGATAGTAGGGAATTGGTTGTTATCCCGAGAAAGACTATTCGTCCTTCTTTGTACCACCGAAGGTTACACGAGTCTGTCGATCTTGATTGATCGGCATACTTGGGTGCTGTTCCCTATTTAAATCGTGTTTTAAAGCTTCGTCGGCTGATCTCGCTTGTTCAGCGAAATATGCCTCACGAGATTTAGCGATCTCTTCGGGTACCCTAGCCAGCACTAGGCCACCAACTCCGATAACCCCAGCGTATTTTCCGTCTTTATTCACAGGATAATCTGAATCAGGATATTCGTCAGCTCTCACTAATTCGTATCCGCTTCTAAGTCTTCCTTGTACGTTTCTCGTATCGTCAAAACCTAGAGTCTCAGCTCTTATCCATCTGTGCCTAAATCCATCAGGCGCCGGTGGTGCATCTAAAGATGATGGTGGAGTCCAAACTTTTGGTCTTTCAGATTTAGACCTTGTTTCGCTCGCACGAGAAGTTTTATTGTTTTCCATATGCTTATGCTCCTTCCGTGTTTAATACTTGTTTCGCATATTCTTCGAGTGGCACACCTAATTTTTTTGCAATTTGCACCTGTGAAGATGTGAGATTCACAGTTTTACTGCGACCAGGTTTCACGCCTCTGCGAACAGGGGCAACCGTCTGAGCGGGTTTAGTCGTATTTGTATTAGTATTACCAAATTTATGTGGGAAGTCAAGCTTCATTCTCTTGTCTATCTCAGCATAATACTCGTCAGATGTAGGATCCATACCTTCAGACTCAACAAGATCCTTATGATGTTCAAAAGCAGTATAAGTCATTGGTTTATCTTTACCAAACCAAGTATTCTTTTCTGCCCATGTTTCAGCTTTCTCGTCTACTTGAGGTAAGGCTTGAGGCGTTGGTTGTGCCATTCCTTCTCTGTATTGAGGCGCTCGAGGAGTTTCCCTCTCATAAGTTTGTCTTCTTGATTTTTCTGTAGCAATCCTATTTGCATCAGTTGTTAATGTGCTCAATTCAGTTTGAGCTTCAACTTGTTTAGCAGTATCTCCAGCTTCAATAGCCGCAGCCAATTTTGCTTTAACAGCATCTAATTGACTTTGAACTCTTGTTTCAGAATCTTTAAGATAAGCTGAATCTAAATGTCTATATCTAGATTCCCAAGTCTTTCTTTTTTGTTCTACGCCTTTAGCATAGTCGAGAGCTGCATCCTTTTGACGTTCTGCTTCTCTCCATTTTCTAGTAAGTTTAGAAATTCTTTTTTTAACTGAATCACTATACTCTTCTAGTTTTTCGTCTTGCGTTTCTTGTTTCGTTTCTTCTTTTTCTTCGCTCTTCGTTTCTTCTTTGCTTTCCTGAACATCAGCGCTGACATTAGATTTCTCAGATGTGTCAACGGACTCAGTATTGATTTCAACACTTTCTTCATTTTTTCCTTCCTCTTTAATTTCAATTTGAGCACCTTCACCACTTGTGTCTAAATCGACTAGTTTTTCACTAGGTTTTTTTGTTTCTTCTGGCATAGTTCCTTCCTATGTTTAATATTCATGCAAGATCATTTCAGGATCTTGTATGGTTCCAAGAATCTCATCTTCATTTAAGATTCTTATTTCTCCCCCTTCAATTTTTAAACGTGAACCGGCATATCTTGCAAAGATAACCCATTCACCTTTTTTGCACCACGGACCTTCTGGATATCGTTCTTTATCTCGATAACAATCGGGTCCCATTTTTAAAACTAAACCACAAACCGTTCCGATTTGTTGTCGTTCTAAAGCTGACTCTGCTAATAAAATTCCACCTTTAGTTTTAACTTTTGGTTGAAAAGGTAAAACCATAATTCTCCAACCGGTAGGGCTAGGTAATTGTGATTCTTCTGGTGGTTTATTACGTTTAGCTTCTGCTTCTTCAGCAGCTTTTTTTAAATCATCTTCTAAAGCTAATTTAATTTTCGGTATTTCTGTCTTTGTCGATCCTAATAACTTTTCCGTCATTTTCTTGCTCCTTTGTATTATTTAGCAGGTTAGAGATTTCCTGAAAGACACCTTCAAGTGCCGCTATCTGTCCAGTAATATACTTGTATTTATCAAAATTGTCAACTGCTCCGGACGTAACATTTAACGACAATGCAGCGAGCCTTTGTTTAATTGCTCGTTGTAATTTATGAATTACAATAAACTCATTATTTTGAGCCATGTTTTTTCTTTCCTTTGTTTTTCTGATTTAAAAGGCACTATTTTTTGCCGTTTCTGAAGATCTGAGTTCCCTTAATACCAAAAATACTTGCGCAGACAAGGATCCATAAATTTGTAAACCATGTCGGCAGTGCCTGGAAATGCTCGAAGAAAGTTTTAATCTTCTCCATAGCAGCCGGATCGTCCGACCAAACTCCCCAAGCGAGCACCAAAATTGGCAACGTGAGAATCGCGAGAACCACCTCGTCCTTGTAGTCGTTTTGACGGGCTTCTAAAAGTTTGCCCTGGTAAGCTTCCTCACCTCGGGCCATCTTAGCTGCATGCATATGTTGTGCATCAGCCATAGCCATCTTTGTCTCTTGACGTTTTTTATAGATATGCGTACCTGCGTTTAAAGCAAGTTTAACTGCTGAAAACCACATACTAATACCACTTAACTTTTGATTTCTTATCTTTTAACATTCTTCTTTGTCCACCAACTTGATCTTCAACAGGGATTTTTTCTGACACAGTATATTCAACTCCGCCTTTAGCATATCCATCTTTATTAGTGAATTTAGAAAAATTTATACCTTTGTAAAAAGGTTCTTTATCTTTTTTAGTCATGTTTAATAGGTACTCCTCCCTTTAAATATCCATCTTCATTTAAGAATTTAGATTGATCAGGTCTTTGTGTATTTAAAGCTGATCCCATTCTACCACCATGTGTTTGAACACCAACTCCTGGTGCACTTGTTTTAACAGTTTTCATAGTAGTATTTCTAGGTGCTGCATTTTTTACATGTAGACCACCTTTTAGATAACCATCTTTGTTTAAATATTTTCCAAATGCATTTTTCATATTATCCTCTTTTCTTAGCCATTTTCTTAAAAGTTTTTGCAAGATTATATCTTTTAGATCCTGGAGGGCAAGTAGCACCACCAAATTTTTTACCAGTACAAGGTTTATCTTTTCTCATACCTTTAGTAGCTTTTTGAATCCACTTACTGTCTCCGCCTTCTTTAAGACCAACTCTTCCACCTTTGTTGTATCCTCTATTGAGTTCTCCAATAACTCTTCTTTTTTCGGCTCTTCTATTTGGGTTCATTCTCTCAGCATCGATACGACCTACTTCTTCTAATAGGTTTGCTCTACCGCCAAGATTCATAAGTGCTCTTCCCGCAGTTTTAGGGTTTCGAAGTATATTTCTCCAAGCCATGTTAGTTACTCCTTACTTGTTAACTTTATTTGAACGACCAAACTTAGCTTTTCTTTTTCCCCATTTTCCGTAAGACTCATCTCTACGAGCTTTCATAGATTGTTTCTTACCAGATTCTTTTCCAGTTCTCATTCCTAGAGATTCGTCTTCTCTATCTTTGTATCCCTGTTTTTTCTTTTTAACAGATCCGCCTTTTTTCATGCCTTCTCTGTCATAAGGAAATCTTGGTTTATAAGGTCTTGTTCCAAAATCATTTCTCATAAGTTTTCTCCTAACTAATTGTTATACTATTCTCGAGGACCTTTCAAGGTTTTTACGTCTTTTCTTTTCATGATATCAGATTGACGTTTAGCCTTGTTAGCCATCTCTTGTTTAACTAATGAAGTTTCAGCTCTAAGATTAGCTAAGTCCTCATTTTGCTCCATTTTTTGCTCTTGAAGGTCTCTATTTTGGACTAATTTAGCTTTATCTAAGTTTACTCTTTCAGTAGTTTCGGTTTGCTTCCTATAGTTCTCCATAGCTTTAAGATCTAACTCTTGAGCTTTAAGTTTAACTAAAGGATCGCTATCTAACATGGAAGTAATCTCTTTTTCTTGCTTCATAAACTCTTCAGTAAACTCTGCAATCAAAACAGCTTTTCGTGCTTCCATTTGTATATTTAATTGTTGAACTCTTTGTTGTAGCTCAGGTCCCTGTGCTCCTTGAGCTTGTAGTTGTTGTACTTCCATAATCTGTCCAGCAAATTCCATTTCAATATGTTCTTGTGCCATCAGTGATATATGCTCCATAATATTTTTTTCTAACGCTGCCATAATAGGTGGGTTGTTTCTAGCAAAGTTAGTAGCCATAAAATTCATATGAGCTGTAATGTGGGCTCTATGATCTTGATTTCTATAAGCTTGAAAAGGTTTCATAGCCATAGCATCAATATGCTCTAATGCCGGATCTTTTGGAACCGGTGGTTGAGGAGGAGGTAAAACTTGATCTATGTTTTTAATTCCTAAAGCTTCATACATTTTTCTGTAAGATTCGTACATATTGTGCATTTGTGGATTAGACATTGACAATTGTAATTGAGTTTGAGCTAATTGAATTCTTTGTGTCATTGAAAATATATTAGGGTCCGCTACCGGAACAATATCAATTCTGTCATCAAAATCTGCTTGTTTAATTAATCTATTTCCACCTACAACATCATAAGGATATTCTGGTGGTAAGTATTGAGAAAAAATAGTTGCTAATAATTTAAATTCTTCTTTTAATGAATTATAAATTCTTTTGTGTATAGCAGACATAACTCTTGAGCCACGTTCTAATAATGCAACTGTTGTACCTACCGCTGCTCCTTGAGCTTTAGCATCTCCTACTTGGTTATCGGCAATTGAAGCAAATCTTTGACCTGCCTCAACAACAATTCCCATCAATTGTAATAATGTTGGTGATGGTTCTTTATAAGGAAGATTAAAAAATGCATCTCTTAAACTTCCTCCTGGTGCATCAACATCTCTCCATTCACCTGGTTGTAGTGGTTGTGCATCATCTCTAACTCTTACACCTCTTTGTTTAAATCCAGAAGGTAAATTATTTAAAGTACCTGCATCAAGTAATTGGCGGAGAGCGACTGTGGCAGTCCTGCTCAATCCGCCAATCATATGAATAAGTCCAAATCCGTAGAAACCTAGTCCTGGTAGAAATTTAAAATGGACAAAGTATTGGACTTTCTTCTTCAGAGGATCATTAGGTTGATAATTTCGTCTGATAGACAAAATCCTACGACCCCCTGCTTCCATCGTTACAATGTAAGGCAGTTTAATTCCTGTAGGTTCTCCTGTTTCTTGATCAACATCTTCAAAACCTTCCAGGTCTAAATTCATATGACATTCTAAAATTGTATAAGTTTGGTCTGTTTGATTATAAGTTTTTGTAGTTCCTTCTAATTTTCTTTCTTCTTCGTGAACTCTATCTTGCGTATAGGCCGGTCTTCCTAATTCTATGTCTGCATAGAATCCGGAAACCTGTGCCTTACGTACGTCGTTCTCCGACATATACATACGTTGAATAACTGCTTCCGCATCTTCTAATGAGGTAGCCGAATACGGAACAATTAAATCATCCGCTTGTACAAATTTTGAAACTGCTCTTCCAACCATTTCATCATAATAAACTTTTTTAAATGATGAACCTGCAAGAGGTAAATAAAATAACATTTGGTCAAACTCTGCATCATACTCTTTCATTTCTTGTGTTAATTGATAATTCATATAATCTTTAACACGCATTGCTTGATCTTCTTTTTCTCTGTTTGAAGCTCCTAAGATTTGAGTTCTAACAGGACCATTCGCTGGTAATAATTCTTTATAAGCTGTTGCTTGAAACTGAGTTACAGCTTCAGCTAAAACTGGGTGAGTAGCACCACTTGCTCCTTGAAATGGTTGAGATCTTTGAGTGTATTTAAATCCTAATAAATCTAAACCAGTTGTGTAAGCTTGTTCCCAATCTTTTCTAGAAGTTTTGTAATCTTCGTATTGTTGGTAAATTTGAGAAGCTAATCTTCCTATAACTTCATCACCAATTAATTCTGCTAAATTTGTAAAGTGATCTTCTCCACCAGATGGTGAAACTTTACCTGGTTCAAAATCTATATCAACCGAACCATCTTCATTTTCCTGAACGTCAACTCCAGGATCCATTTTATTTTGTTGATTTAAAACTTCTATTTCTAAATCTTCTTCTGGATTAACTGTTACCTTTTCCCGATTATTAGGGAGTACTTTGTCTATTTCTGCCATAATGTTCCTACGTTACCCCACTCTAACCTGTTTTACATCAGAAGGCAACCCCATGATTCCTTGCGGATTAGGCCCTGATAATGGAGGCACTAAAGATTGTCTTCTTGCAATATCTCCTGTTTCAACTGTTCCACCTTTAGCTTTTTTTTGCCAAGTATCTTTAGGAACCCAATTAGGAACATCTCCTCCTATAACTTCTCCCGTTGATTCTCCCTGCCAGCCATCAGGAGTCATATGTCCTTCGGGATCAGGTAAAAGACCTGCTTCTCCTTCCGTATCTTTATAAAGTTTTTTTTGAAAACCTGTGTCACCTTCTTTTAATGTTTTCTCATCTACTGTCTTTGTTAAATTTTCTAAAGCACCAACAACGCTATCTCCATCTTTAATAATATCTTTAAAATCAAAATCATCTCTCTCAGGAAGACTTGTATCCGGATTACCATAAGTAAACTCAGGATCATTTATTTTAACTCGTTGATATTCCCACGCTCCAGGATGTTCCGGATCTACACCAAATTTTTGAAAACCCGATTCTCCAGGTCGAAAGTTAATTTGTCTTTTCATAGTGCCATCAAAATCGTCTACATCCCAACTAATTTCAATTTCTCCACTTACAGGATTTTCTTCAAGAAGAACTCTTTTATTTACTGTTTCAAAACCTGATTGTTTTGCCTGACCAGCCACCATATCATATTTAGGTTCTTGAACAGGGAGAAGTATTTCATAAATATCTCCATTGACATAATCTTTATCTGCCATCTCAATTAACTTACCATCTGCTTTAATCTTGGCAACTGCTCGTGGAAACCACGCCGGCACTCCTCCAGGCAGCATTTGAGGTGCTTCTTTAACAACTTCTTTAGCTACTTGTTCTATTCCTTTTTTAGCTCCGGATTTAAATAATCCTGTAGCTCCAGCTGCAACCGTTGCACCTAATCCAGCTAACCATTTTAAAAATCCTCTTCTATCCATTCCGCCACCACCAGCTAAACCAACACGTCCACCTTCATTAAAGAAATCAAAATCATCAGCTCTATCTAAAGCTCTAACTTCTTGCCTTTCATCTTGGAATAAATCAATTTGATCTTCCATTCCTGCAAGCACTTGTCGTTGTTGATCTGCATTTAAAACTTGTCCTCTTAATGTCATTTCTTCATCACCAAAAATTCTATTACCTAAACCAAATGGTAAACTTCCTTGTTTAACAAGTGATAAATAATTTTCTGCATCTTCTTCTGAAATTTTTCCTCTAGCTCTCATTGAATCAATGATTGCTTTACCATCTCTGTAATCTTTATATTGACCGTAAAGTAAATCAACTCCTAATAAACCAGCTGTTAAAATTCCTGCTGGAATGGCAGCAAATGGTGCGGCTATTGCAGCTGCTCCATATAACGCTCCTCTTTTAGCTAAAGCACCTAAACCTTGTTTAGCTGCTTGACCTTTTAATGCATCCACTGCTTTAAGAAATGGTTTTCTTAAAGTTGTACCCATTGCAAGATCTGTTCCTGCAGCCGCAGGTCCCATAATTGATCTTCCAATTTTTGCCATTTTATCCGGATTCTTCCAAAATTCTTTTCCAAATATATTTGCACCTGTTGTCTTAAATGCTTCTCTACCTGCTGCCAGAATTTGTTTATTATCCATACCTTTTAAACTCATTCCTGCCAAATTTGCATAGTATCGTGCTTTTCTTAATTCTGAGGCTTTGCTATCAATTCCTAAAGCCCATAAAGAATTTAATGGATCTGTTATCATTTCTGCAGGTTCCATTCCTTGTTTGTATTGCCACATTTTTTCTGGAACCATCATGGCTGGAATAACTGCTTTCCATCCCATTAAATATCTTCCTCCAGGTAATCCTGCTTTAGCTAAACCTGCTCCTGCTCCATACATAACTGGTAAAGCTGCAAATCCTGATTTAGCTGGATTGTCTGCAATCCAATCTAAAATTCCTGTTTGAGTTTCTGGATCTCCTGTTTCTGTGTTTACAAATTCACCTGTTGTTTCATTAAATTTCATTGTGCTTTGGTCCGTGATCCCTGTTTCGTCAGCCTCAGCATCTCCCATCATGGCATACGTACCAGCGCCCACGGCTCCCGCTCCTGCGAGTATTGCGCCGAGTCTTCCGCCTTTAGGGAGTTTAGTAAAAATATTTTGAGCAAAAGTTTTAGCTCTGCTCCATGCACCCCCTCGTGCGGGCATTTCTTCCGAAATCATTTGAGTAACTTTATCGGGATCTTGATCAAAGAGGTCTCCACAATTTAAATTCCCTCCAGCTTGTAATCCACCAGAAGCGGCTTTTTTAACCACCCAATTACAAACAACTGGATTAGTTTTTACTTCCTTTCTTAATTTAGCATATTCCGCCATAGTATAATCTATTAAACCTTGTCCCCACGCTTTATCTCTTCCTATAAGTTGAGTCTCCGCTAATTTTTCAAGTTTTCTGAAAGCTCCTCCAGGGGTCTTTGGTCCAAAGCCATATTCTTTTCCACCTGCCATAACTCTAGCTTGATTATCTTTTAAAATTTTAAGATCGGCTTTATTGGGTTCTTGTCCTAATTCCTCCACAGAGTACCTAATATTTCTTTCAGCATCGGTAATATTCGCATTATTAATATTTCTTAATAACTGTAAATCCCCCGTAGCACTTCCACTTTTTTCTTTAAGGCCCCTTTTATGGTGCAGTACTATTGCTCGTGCCACAGGTTTATTTCCCTGCTCTCTTGCTAAATAATTTAAAAGAGTAGTAAGGGTAATTCTATCATCTACCACCCCTATTGTTTTTAACATTGCTTTTAATGTTTTATTAAGAGGCGCGTTTGATTTTTGAGAGATGTCCATAAATTTTTTAACTTCATTATAATCTGGGTGATCCCGCATTGGTTGACCATCTCCTTCTACAAACTCATCTCTTACATACCAATCCCCACCTACGGTTTCATCAGTGAACCCAACTATTTTCATGTCATCCCCCACCATTTGAGAAATTGGTTTATAATTAGGGTTTTTTTGTTTAACACCTGATCTAAACATGGACGTCATCATCCAACCCTGAGGTGTTTTATGATCTCCAACAAATTTATATTTTTTAGTAGAAGGGTCTCTTACAAATTCATACTCTATCCTTCGAGCCAGTTTAGCTGTAGCTCCGCTTTTAGGAACTCCATATAAAAACCTTTTAAAATTCCATTCTCTTTTTTTTGAATATTTATCTTTATAATCGAGTGGGAGCTCCTTGCTTGCTTTAATTTCAGTCTGTTTATCTAAAGGCATTTGATTTGCTTCAGGAAGTTCTCCTGAAGGAAGAGTTTGTGACCCAACTTTAAAACCTCTGTCTACAAAGTCTTTTACGTTAGCATATATTCTTCTTAGTTTTTTACCTTTTTC
>Ga0080013_1002387_pt1 | contig 22178 bp, 29 predicted proteins | sample ETNvirenome_6_85_FD_69236 | JGI IMG/M metagenome (GOLD analysis project Ga0080013, IMG submission 69236) | Marine viral communities from the Pacific Ocean - ETNP_6_85 (SPADES assembly) (version 2) | ecosystem: Environmental > Aquatic > Marine > Oceanic | place: Pacific Ocean | collected 2013-06-19 | reverse complement strand
GCCCCTTCTAGTTCTGACGATGATTATCTTAGGCTCGTTAATGTCGGGGATGCTCACGGCCCGATAACGACATGGCAGCGGAACAAGACTGGCGGCTCATACAATACCGCTTATATGATGGGATTGGCAGAGTCGGACGCTGCTGCACTTCATCTCCGAGTTAATGGGACAGCGGGAGACTTTGGCACTGGGACTCTGACGATGCAATGGACTTCTGCGGGGAATATCAACGTCCCGAATGGGTCTGTGTTCATAGGTGACTACGAAAACGCCAACATGACGCAGGGTCTGACCATCAATCAGGGTGCAAACGACGACAACATTTTCACGCTAAAGTCCTCGGATATTGCTCACGGCTTGACCTCTATGGGCTTCGTGAACATGGAGACAGACGACTACTTTGTAGTGAGGAAAGGGTCGGCCACGCTCGGCGGCGTCGATATCCAAGCGTCAGCGGAGGACGCCGCTCTTACTCAGGTCGTTGACTTTATAGCAACGGGTGGCACGCCGGACACCACGAAGTCAACCGCAGGAGTCGGGACGTTCACCTTCACCGGGATGGAAACAGACGGCTCAAACGGGCGGTCTAATGCCACATCGACTGACGGCAACCTCGTGGCAATCCGGGGGTACACAGGCAGCGCATTCTCTACGGCGTGGCTGGCAACCGTGGCTGGCGACACATGGCAGAGCGGTAGCATGACGCTTGGCGGGGGTCAGATCGCCTTCCCTGCATCCCAGAACGCATCCGGAGATGCCAACACGCTCGACGACTACGAGGAAGGAACGTGGACACCCAGTGTTGGGGGAGATGCCACTTACTCAGGAACTCGGGCTGGGCGGTATCTCAAAGTGGGGAAGTGGGTCTGGATTTCATTTGACTTCACTATTCTGGATATCGGAACTGGCTCGGCTCATACAATATCAGGGGTTCCGTTTACGTCTGAAACGACGGGCTTCGCCATGAGCGGTTCTGTCCAGTATTACGCAAGTATAGCCGCCGCATCGACTTTTGTCGGTATATATATCGGAAGCGCAGGGGCTACTCTCCACACGATTAACGCAACAGGAACGGCATCAACATCAGCCAGAGTCGACTGGCTGTTCACCAGTGGCACGAGGTTTGTCGCCACGCTAGTCTACGAAGCGACGGATTAAAGGCGGAATTATGGCACTCACAGAACGAAAAGAAATTGACCAGATAACCGTCTTGGTGGACGGTCAGATACAGGTACGGGAAGCAACGGTGATTGAGAAAGATGGCGTGGAGATTAGCCGCACCTTCCATCGTCATGTTGTTGTTCCCGGTGCTGACTTATCCGGGGAAGATGCTCGGGTGAGAAGTATCGCGGAGGTGGAACATACTTCGGCGGTCATCACGGCGTATAACGACTACATCGCATCACAGACCCCGTAGGAAGGCAGACCAATGGCAACGATAACTTACACCGTAACAGATGAACAAATGAACGAGATCAAGGCTGCACTCCAGTTCCACCAGGGAGGGGACAGCACCCCGACCGACGATGACGTAAAGGCGTGGGGACTGCGACACTTTCAGAGTCTTGTGCAGAAGTACCGGGAGCATGTGATTAACACGGCGAACCCCGCGGCAACAACCCCGATAGCGTCTTAGGAGATACACATGGCTGAAGTAACAATAGAAATGGCAGACATCCAGACCGTACTCAACTCGACTCCTGCGTTTGCACAGGCAGTTCAAACAGTAGCGTTAAGTCGTCGTGTAGATGAACTAGAGGCAGAAAAAGCTGCTACCCCCGTGTGTAATTGTCAGGAAACTGATGAGGTGTTAAAATGAATAAGGAAACAAGGGAGGGAGAGGAGGGGGTTAGGACTCATCGTTCGGACGGTAGTCCCTTTGTGGGCGAAGTAGTTGAAGAGGAAGACGAACCTCTGCTAACCCTTAACGAAGTTAAAGATCGGTTTGTAGGTATTGTGGACAACGCCAGGGCCGCAGGACTAGGGGCCATTACAAGCCGTGGCTTCGCTGCGGTCGAAAGTTTCCTTGGCGCTCTCGCTGGAGACAAAGACGAGAAGCGACCGAAGAGGTAACACATATGGGATGGTTGCTTGGCCCCCTCCTCGGGGGTGTACTAGGTGGGATCGTTGTAGTCCGCCTCTTAGAGTTTTTCTTAGGTGGGGTATCGAGTGGCGTGATGAGCGTCATTCGTCCCCTCTTCTTTGTCGGCACGGTGTCGGCGGTTACAACACAGACAGGCATGGGGAAGTTTACTTCACTGGTTCGAAAGTTCCAACGAGGCTCCAATGCTCTTGAAGATGAGTTAGATTCCATCACAAAACGTAAATACTGGTAGGAGACAGACATGAATGAGTGGGTTTTAGGCGCTATCGCTGTTGTAGCGATCGTCTTTATGCTAGGTGGCGGAGGTTGGATCTGGCGAATTGCCACCAACCGTGCTCGTCGCAACGCCCCAGCTGCCGCAGAAGCAGCCGTAAAGAAGGCTAAAGCAGTCTAAGAATGCAACGGTTCGCCCGTAGAGTCCGCTTCGGACTTCTCGGGACACTCTTAGCGTTCGGGGTCGGTGCTGGTCTTACGTGGTTTTATCGCGTAACGATTTTTGGGTGGCTGATCGCCCCCGCAGACGGGATGCTCTCCCCTCATCAGGGGCTGCCCGTTTACACCAGCCCTACGGAGATACTTAGTACGACTATTAAGTTGTCTCTGACGGGTGGCGTGGTCTTTGCGATCCCCGTCCTGGTAGGAACGATCTTCTACCTGGTGCGTCCGCTAATCACCCGTCGTGAGAGGCGGCTTGTTGCCCTCTTCTTGCCAGCGATCTTCCTATGTTATCTTGCTGGTGTTTCGTTCGCCTACTTTGTTATGCTCCCTGTGGGGATAGCGTTCCTGCTGCAATTCGGGGAGAACATTGCTGTCCCGACCGTCCGCATTAGTGAGTACCTGGGGCTGGTAATAACTCTGATCTTCTGGCTCGGCGTAATCTTTGAGCTACCGCTGGTCATGTTCCTGTTAGCGAAGTTACGACTTATCTCGTACCAACGACTTAAGCGAGTGCGGAAGTTTGTTCCGCCCGTAGCCCTTATTGTCAGTGCGATCCTTACTCCGACGATGGACATCGTTAACCAGCTGATGTTGGCTGGGCCAATCATAGTTCTGTACGAGGTTGGGTTATCACTTGCGTGGTTTGCCCAGCCAGGAAAGGGGAGACTTGTGATCCGTAAGATTAAAGCTCTGCTAGTTGGGATACTGCGGCGAATTGCCGTTATCTTAATACTTGTCCCGTCACTGTTAGCTGGGGTGCTCTTCGTGACTGCCTTAAGTTTCGTGTTCTTGTGGGATGGACACCTGTCCACCGGCACGCCATCGAGGGCAGCGGATAAGTTGGATCGGGTATACATAAAGGTACTCACGGTAATCGCTAAGGTGGTTAGGATAAGCCAAGGGCACACTAGCTAATAAGTATGGTAAAATTAACCTTAGAGAGGATTGACTAATGCCTAAAGTCGGCAACAAGAAGTACCCGTACACGACAAAGGGCAAGGCTGCTGCGAAACATGCTGCCTAAGGAGAAGGCGTTTGTGCGTAGCTTTCGGTCGGAAGTAGTCCTTGACGACTTCCGCGGTCATGCCTTCTGGAGAATGAAACAATAACGAAGTCTGGAAGGAAATAAGTGTGCCTCGGCGTACTAGACAACAACGACCATCCGAAGCTGTACACAAAACGTCACGGAGGCCTAAGAAAGCCAAACCGAACCTTAAGAATAGAAAGGCTCGTGGCATAGTAGATACGCCGTCCGAAGCTTCACATAAGACAACCGGGCAAACGGGGGCCAAGCGAAGGGCAAGGACTAGAGCTGCGCGTAGTCAAGCATCTCCTTTGCGAAGGGCGCTTACTACAGGGATTAAGTTTCCAGTAACAGGCAATATTAAGGGTGTGCAAGCAGTTGGAGCTGCTGTGAAGCGTGCTGCTAAGAAAAAGACTACGAAGTCTGGAAGGAAGTAATCATGCCAAGACGTACAAAATCTCCACGTAAGCTATATACACCAGACGAGTCTGTACATACCCCGCAGTCCAAGGCAAAAAAGAAAAATCCCCTTAAGCCAAAATCGGGGTCGGTAAAGCGTCGTAGGCCTGGATCAGGTCCTCGACCCCGTAAGAGAGTTCGACCTGGTTCTTCTGGTGTAAAGCGTAGGAAAGTTCTGTTACAAGGGGGCGGCCGAGGTAGGTAATAGATATAGATGGCTATAGAATCTGTAACTCGACGTACACTCCGTAGCGTTATTGCGGATGCAGTTGGCGACTTAGTTGTCGAGGGTACTGCTACAGCCGGAACCTCTACTACACTCACAGACACCGGTAACCTCCTGTTTACAGATGATAGTGCGTTAGTAGGTGCTTGGGCGTATATACACACAGGGACAAGTAATGGTGATGAACGGGCTATCAGCGCTTTCTCAGCCAGCTCAGACCAAATCACCAGCTTAGCCTGGAGTTCTACACCAGACGCAACCTCTCAATATGAGATACATCGTAAATTCCGCGTACGCCAGTACAACAGGGCTATAGACCAAGCGTTGCGTCGTTCACGTTGGGCCTGGTTAACGAGCAAGGAAGACACCAGCTTTCTAACTAACAGTAACCTGTTAAACCCCCTGTTTACTAACTGGAATACTGCTGGAACTACTGCGGATAATTGGACTAACTCCGGGGCCAACTACTCCCAGAACGTAGTTAATCGCGCTAACAACATAGGCAAAGCTATTACGATTCAAGCGATCGTATACTCAACCTCCACAACCTTCAGGCTTCAGGTTACCGACGGCACTACTACCGTGAATGATGCACATGATGGTTCAGGGTGGAATCGTTTATCTGTGCAGATCACACCGGCTAACAACACTACGGCGTTAACGGTGCGGATCAATCACAGCACAGGCTCTTCGTTGACGCAAGCTCAGGAGTCTAGTATCCATGTGCGAGGCCCGTACAGTGTAAGGCTTACTGAATCTGGAGGAGACATCTGCTACGTAGATTCCGTGTTTGCCCCAGACTCCTTTACAGTTTATGACTACCCCATGTCATCTGCCTTTCACACTGTTAATCTGGTTGAGGTAGAAGACGGGGGGCTTATGTCCCAGTTCTCTAGTGGACAGCAGTTGGGAGGTTCTGGAGACGCTGTAAGCAACAGGGGTAAGTCACCTCTTGTTAGTCGTCAGTGGCGTGCTACAGCAGGCCATGTAAATCCGGATCCAGTCTTACACTTCGATTCGAGCCTTTACAACGTGCGTGGTAACAGAGCTATCACGATACATGGTCTTACTACCCCCAGCATTCCAACTGCGGACACTGACGTGATAGCCGCTAATATCGACCCGATCGTAGAGTATGCAGTTTACTGGTTAAACCGCTTCTCGGACCAGACTACTGCTGCCGTAGCCCTGAATCGCTGGCGTGAGGCCCGTGATGATACCAGGATATCGTATCCGGGTAACAGCAGGATAGTTAACCCTCTCTAATGACTAATATATCTGTTCCGCAGGGTGTGTCTTTAGACGGCATCAGGCTAGTTACACGTAACAATGTAATCCAAGTCGAAGCTATTAACGCGTGGTCAGATCCAATTCGTACCGTAGGTAACAAGCAGCGCGGTGACCGTATAAACGCTGACTTCTGGGTACAAGAAGATTGGTCTGGGGGTTTGGGATACCACACTCATAGGGGCAGCGCTACAGATCCCAACAATACGCACCCATCTATTCGAGGATTCTTTGATTCAACAGTAGAGACTCGGTGGCAGGGCCAAGTCACGTTGGCAGAGAAAGTACAGACTACTACTCAAGATACTGCGGCTGATAACTTTTATCGCTTCGAGACAGCTGGGTCATCACTGTATGCTTTCTCCGAAGAAGAGGACAAGGCTGTAGCTGCTTTTAATGCAGCTACTCCTAATTGGTATGATGCGCTGGATATGAGTTCAGGGTATGCCAACCTTGTGTGTTATGCCTTTATCGAGCATAACGGGGATGTGTACGTTTTCGGCGGTGACCAAGGTAGTAATATAGTACCGGCTTTTGGTTTACGTTGGGATGCTGGTACATGGGCCAAGTTTACTCCCAGTGTTACACAGCATCACGATGTAGCTCGGTCTGGTATTTCATTCCAAGACATCATGTACTTGGCTACGTATGACACCGCGGATGATATTGTTCGTATTGAACAATCCCTGGATGACGGTAACACGTGGGCTATTATCGCTGGTATGGAAATCACAGAGGCTAACGGTGATACAGTCGAGTTAGTCAGGTACTTTGATGGTGCGGGAACTCCGGCTGTTTACCTGCATACAGACCAAGGTCTGTACTTGTTGGACTTCGCTAACAGTGATCTATCCCCAGTAATAGATTTTAACCTGGCGGTGAACCTATCCCAGGTCGTTGTGTTTAACACGGGTAGACCTGAAGTCTGGAATGGTATGCTTTACCTTCCCCGGGGTCAGGCTCTTATTGAGTTTCATTACTCAGGCTCATGGCGAGACATTAGTTTTTTGTCCCAGGCTAAACTGCCTGCAACCGTAAAGGTTAATACGTCTAGCTACGTAGGTGCTATAAGTGCCAGCGATCAGTGGTTATTTGTAGGTATATCAACCGCAGGTAAGAACTCTATATGGGCTTATGATGGTGAGGGATACCATTACATATGGTCTGTAACTGCTACAGGTGATGCAGGACAGACTCATTCTTTGCGGGACATTCAGGTGTTCCATGATAAAACTCATGATCTAGACCAACTTCATATTGTTTACGACAGCAGCGGTACTCACGTTACGCAGCGGTTGGATTACGTACTGTCAGATCCTGCGGAAACTGCTGCTAAGCCCTATGAGACTGCAGGGTTTCTGGTCACGCCCTGGTTCGATGCCGGTATGACGGATGTAGACTCCGTGATCTTGGCCTCCGCTATGGGGTTTCAAGATGTAGATGCCAGCGAAACCATCAAGGTAGAGACTGCGGTTAACTTCTCTGCAGCCTATGAAGGTGACTCTGACCGCATCAAGACCTTTAATAACACAGACTCTTCGGGAGATATCTTCAGGTACGAGTCCGGTGCAGGGTTCTCGGGTAAGACGTGGCGTCACAAGTACACGTTTGCAGGCGCAGGATCAACGGACAGCCCTATTATGTATTACCCGATAACATACTTTGAGAAGGTGTTCTCTGACTTAAGCAAGTACACGTTTGATATTGACATGAAGAAGTCATGGCAGATAAACCAAAGCTCATACGCGTCAGAACAAGACCTACTTAAAGCACTTCAGGCGTCCAAGGTCAAGGTGCCTTTGCTGGCTTTTAGCTATGCGGGTACAGGCATAAATACAAGTGCTACACGTTACGTTCGTATTGAGAACATGCCGAGGGCGGACCGTCCTGCTAGTTCTGGTGAATCTATAGACGGCGGGGACTCAGACGAGGCCTTTGTCCGCATTGAAGTAGGAGAACGACTCTAATGGCTTGGCCCCCCAGGACAGTGCAGGGTGGCAACCGCTACGGACGCGACTACTTGATTCCCTTCGGTACGGGTGCGTACAAGGATACTAAGGACCCTCGTGAGGCATTCATGGCTCCGGGGTTTAAGAACCCAGCCATTGAACAGTTACCAGCTAGTACGGAAGGTATTGTTACTGTAGACGGAAGCGGAGTAACAATACAGTCTGATAACTGTCGTATCTTTACAGGGACGTATACAGGAGATGGAGTTATATCTCAGATTATTACGTTACCTGGCGCTGTCTCAACCACAACAGTAAGATACTTACGTATCTGGATGCGTCAAACAACTGACAATACGTCCTTAGCTATTTGGGAATCCACTAGAGAAATCAATGATGATATAACTGGTGGAGCAGGTGTACAACCCTCGTATATTTCAGCCGGAACCTCTACAACGGGAATTTCGTTTGCGAAGAGTGATACTATTATTGCCTTGGGTACAGATGGAACTTTTACTGTAGATGACCGTGGAAGTGATTACCACCCAAACAAGAACGGTACGATTTATAACTACTTAGCCCTAGGGTCCCCCACCTAGTAATGCACCACCTTGTAATGTTCAGCGGTGGTATTGCTTCCTGGGGAGCGGCACGCCGGTGTGTGGAAAAGTACGGTAGTAAAAACGTAACCCTACTGTTTTCAGATACCAAGATCGAGGACGAAGACCTCTACCGTTTTCTCCACCAGACCGCAGACATGCTTAAAGCACCGCTCGTAATTCTGGCTGATGGTCGAACGCCATGGGAAGTTTTTAAGGACGAACGGTATATAGGTAACTCACGTGTTGATCCCTGCTCACGGATCCTAAAACGAGAGATTACGCGCAAGTGGTTAGAAGACACATACGGACCAGAAGACGTCACTGTTCATTTAGGTATGGATTGGACTGAGATGCACCGAATGGATCGTGCCAGGCCACACTGGGAACCCTATACGATCGACGCACCGCTTCTCTGGGAACCTATGATTGGTAAGCCTCGCCTCATAGCGGACCTCGCTGAGCTAAACATAGGGTTACCCAGACTCTACAAGCTTGGGTTCCAGCACAACAACTGCGGTGGCTTTTGTGTTAAAGCGGGACACGCTAACTTCAAGCTCTTGTTAGAGACGATGCCTGAACGTTACGCCGAACATGAACGGGAGGAAGAAGCGATGCGTGAGTACCTAGGCAAAGACATAGCCATTATGCGAGACCGTTCAGGCGGGAAGTCAAGACCATTAACACTTGGGAACTTTCGTTTGCGGTTAGAGGATAAAAACCCTCAACCGGTGGATGAACTTGACTGGGGTGGTTGTGGTTGCTTTACTGATGAAGACTAGCTCATGGGTCAGAGCAGTCGCGCATGAAGCCGCATGTCGGACATCGTAGCTTGCAATGGAGATCCAGCATCTCAGTGCCGCAAAGATCACATACCTGGTTACTTGCCGCCACGGTCAACATAGTCCTTTCCCCGCCATCGAGCCCTACCATGGTCAATAACCACAGTATGCGCGTCAAACAGTTTTCTGGTACTAGAGAAGTCTAATAGCGTAATGCCCTGTTGCCAGCCTCTACGGTCTGTACTGGCACCAGCGAAGTCAGGTGGTACATTCGGGCCCTCTACGTTGCACAGAGCGCCATTAGACCACCAACCGTGGTGAGTTTTCCACCCCGGTTCGAATGAGTTGCCTATCCGATGAGTGTGCCCCGAGACCCCAGACTCATGGAACTTAGCAATTTCTGCAGATGCCGGGTATTTACCAACAGCCGTACCATGCCTAGCAAGGAACGAACCGCCTCCACCGAAGTTAATCTCTAAGGTCTGTGGATACGGCTTAACGTAAGTTAGTTCCGACGGGAGCTGCATAAACACAGGAAGCGTTAACGCACCACCTTCGGTTGTTAACTCATAAAGAGCGTCAGCCCTGGTTGTTACGTAATCTCGAAGGCGTTTTTCGTGATTACCCTCGATCAGTGTGTAAGCCTTCGGGGAAAGGCCGGTAGCAGCCAGATCCTTCTCGATAATCTCTAAGCCTAGTTTACGTACCATACCGAGTTGGTTCCGGAACTCTGGAGTACGAGTAAACTTTGTCGACAGGTCAGGCAAGTCATAGTAGTCCCCTACGTTAATGATCCGATGCGGCTTGAAGTCCCGCATAATCTCACGTGCTACTCGTATAGCTCGTGCATCATGGTAGGGCAACTGATGGTCACCTATTACTGCTATCCGAAGTGACATCGTTAAACTCTAAGCTTCTTAATGATATCGTCGTGTTCTTTTTCGTTAATGTCTACCCACCAAGGATTACCAGCTTGTCCGGTCATCAACATTAGCTGCCAGGGTTTCCGTTGCTTTGCTTTTGGTGACCCTGTAGGTGTTTTATGAATCAAGACTATCGCTTCGAGGTTAACATGTCGTCCGTCGTTAAGGGGGTACAGCCACATTTTATGTCTCCGAGCACGTTAGTGTAATTATTCTGGTCTTAGTATACGTGAATTTTAGAACGGCAGTTGGTCTCTCCAGTTAGGTCCGTAAGTTCCGTCTACTACTAGGGGTACCTCTAGCTTTGCAGCCGACTCCATTACTTCTTTAGCGTACAGGTATGTAACCTGCTCAGTCCCCTTGGGACATTCTAATATCAGCGAGTCATGTACCGTATTAAGTATGGAGAACCTACTTGAGACAGTTCCGCTCGGGGTGTAGTAAGGCCATAGCTTAAACCAAGCCATCTTAAGTATGTCGGCTGCTGTTCCTTGGACAGGCATGTTCACGCCTTCTCTCAGGATAGCTCTGTTAATCTTCCTAACCTCGTAACTGTTACCTTTAAGGTACTGTAGTCGTAGCTTACGTCCGAATAGCGTTTCGACATAGCCTTGATTCCTGATTTGGTGGTCGATAGCTTTATAGTACGCGGGAACCATAGGCCAAGCTTTACGGTAACCGTACACAAGCTCTCGTGCTTCGTTATCAGTCAGTACAACGCCTTGGGATCTGGCTGTGCGTTTAACAACAAACGCTGCAGACGAATCATCAGGCTCGTAAGCACAACCAAAGTTCAGTATCTTGGCTAGACGCCGATCGCTAAGCCCGGAGAGTCTCATCATCTCCTCGTGGACATCACGGCCTTGTCGGTACGCTTCCTGCAGATTAGTGTCACCTGTCATATGAGCCAAGACTCTAAGTTCGACCTGTGAGTAGTCCATCTCCACGAGAGTGTGGTTCTCACTTGCGACAAAGCAGGCTCGTAGCAAGTCGGACTCTGCTGCTTCCTTGTCTTCCCACGCCTTTGCTTTGGGTAAGGTCTGCATGTTCAGGCCCCATGACTCGCCCTGTATCTTCCAACCAGAAGCCGAGAACCTTCCTGTATCCGTGCCAACGATGTTAAAGGACCCGTATGCTTTCGTTCCCATCTTAGCCAGGTTTTCGACATAAGATGTCTGGAGCTTCTGCAGGTGCTTGAAGTCTCTGATCCCGAGTGCTAAGGGCGTAGCGATGGCCTCAAGAGTTGACGCTTTAGCATCCTTCGTTCCGAGTAAGGCAGATGCCTGAGATGCACTAGCGGGGTTGAGGGCCCATTCGAGGGATTTTGCATGGGAAAGACTTTTGGGAGGTCCGACCCGTCTTCCACCAGCCAGAAAGACTGGTTTGGTCCGGTGCGGTTCACGCTTCGTAGGTGCAGGCTCTTCCCCTTGAACCAAGAGTGGGTTAGCCAACTCCAGTACCAAGTTATGCTGGGTTTCCGCAATAGTTCTAAGCTTACTTCGTGCGCTATTAACTGCTTGTTGGTCAAGTGAAAAACCTCCCTTAATCATGGCGGCAACGGGTTTTATTAGAGGACGATCTATCTGGTTGTAGACTAGCCAGTCAGTCTCAGTCATCTGTTTTTTGAATACCCTGTATAGCCTTAAAGTACTAACTGCATCATCCACGGCGTAGGGTGCTATCTTGAGTGGGTCTACTTGGTCCATCGTAAGCTGGGTTTTACCTGCTGAACCGATAAGTTCTTCAATAGGCTGCTGTTGTACGTTTAACTCTGATAATGCAAGAGCCTTTAATCCCAGGAACTCCTTGCCTAGAGCACGTGCCATCATCATAGTGTCGTGGAAGTTGATGCTGTTGTGCATAGCGATAGCCGCTTCGTACACAGCATTGTGAGCCACGACAACCTCACATTTACTGATCTGCTCGTACAAGGCTATTAGCTGAGCCTTATTCCATTGTCGAGTATCAAGATACACACCTTGACCTTCATCCCAAGCTAGTGCGATTCCAACGACATCGGCTTTATGTGGGCGCAGGTCTGTAGTTTCAAAGTCAAAGGCCACCGTGTCGTGCCTAATTACCTCAACCCATACGTTCTTCATCTCTATGCTTTCGGGGTCAGAAATTAGTTTCCACTTAGCGCGTGGAACGTTAGCCTCCGCTAACCTGTCCCAGAACCTATTGAAGTCTTCCTCGATCGTAGATTTAAGACGCGGGTTATACATGCCTGCAGCCGGGTGGTACATGGGCACAAGCTTGCGTCCATTCCAGTTCTTAACCTGACCATGAACATCGCTAATCTTGTCGTGGGGGAAGAAGAAGTTAAGCGGCATCGCACCCAAGGTAATGATGATGGGAGCACTACAGGCTTCAATCTCCTCATCAAGCCAGAGTTCTGTGCAAATGTCACGCTGGGAAGGCGTAGGTTTTAGCGCTCTACTAAGTAACTTCTTGGGGGGTAAACATTTTACAATGTTTGTGAGGTGTATATCGTGGATCGGAAACCCGTACTTCCGCATCATGTTATATAAGGCATCACCCGACTCACTTTGAAAGGGCTTGCCGAAAGTATCATCAGCAGCTTCGGGGGACTCCCCAATTACCATGATAGATGCGGTCTTAGGTCCTATTCCAGGAACTACGTTGGTTGCACGTGAGCCTGATTCGATATGCGGTGACAAGGGACACGCGTTACAGTCACGTATGTCATCAATACCGAGTAAGGCTTTAGATATATCGTTTACGAGTTTACTCATGGGTTAGCCTTGAAGAACGCTGCTGCGAAGCTTGGGGGTGTAAGGGATCTTAATAACTCTCGTGATGGGGTGGGTCCCCAGCGCTTTTCCCAGTCAGTAGGCACCATGCCCCAACTCACCAGAAGTTCGATTTGTTTTCGGGTTGGTTTTGGACTTAGTAAGAGTAAAGGACCGGCAGGGCTTGTGCCACTTGGAGGCCATTTGATTGGGGTCTTGGGAGGGATGACATGCTTACCCCAGATACAAGTTCGTTTTTGCCACGGGTCCCCGTACTCCCACGGGTGGAATCTCCATGCAGGATTTCCGAGGTACGTTGTGATTCGTCCAAGCGGATTCTCCAACGCCCACCACTTAGGCTTAGCCTCCTGAATGATACTCATGCAAGCGTTTACTGTGTCTACAGCGTCGGCTAAAAGGTAAGGCTTAGTGGCTGCTTTACTTTTCCACCAACGAGCACCCGCCTGAGAAAACTCAGTGCATGGGGGAGCTGCTAAGATACCGTGAACATCGGCAGGAACAGTAAAGTCCTGTACGCGTCCTGTACCAACTATCGGATCAACAACAATAACATCGTAACCGGCGTCTTTATAGGGTTGTGACCAGGAACCACTGCCACCACATAAGTCAAGAATTAACACAGTTTAAGTACGTTCTTTATTACAGATTAGGAATCGAGATGGCTTACTGCGGAAGTGAGCTACTCGTGTCCCGGCTGGTTGCGGTCTCCTGGGGGGAGCAAAGTCTATGAAGTCGATGACTCTCCAGCCGTTAATCCGGAGAGACTCTTCGGCATCGTATACAGTATTGTGGAGTCGTCCTGATTCAATAACGGGTTGAAGCTTAATGATAATGCCACGAGTAGCAAGCTTGATAGCGTTATGTATACCCCCGTTGATAAGGGAGGTAACATCATGAATGTTCTGTGGAGCACCAGGGAGGTCCCGAGTAGACCCGTACCTGTCCGCATCTCTCTTGCGATCGCTGGGTGGGCCTTTGGCACTGAACGGCGGGTCAAGCACAACAACATCATACTGTTGGGCTATCGGGTACTGAGTGAAGTCAAAGGCATTAGCTTGATCAACATGCTGATCGCCGTATGGCTTGGGTAACTCAGTAAGCGTGTACTTGTCGTTAACAGCGAGATGCTTAATACGGTCATACCACGCCCATTTCCAGAAAGTACCACGGCCGTATGTAAGATCCAGCACACTACTTGTATCAGGGAAATGTACTTCAAAGATGTCAGAGACTATTTGTCCACTGTGGCCCTTAGTCCGTACCGACTGATCGCTATTCATTTAGGATAATCCTCGTGGTCAGGGTAAATCTCTCGTTTACGTTGTCGTTCTGCAGCCCGCTGTTGCATCCCTTCGAAGTTCCGTTCATGGGGTTTCCCCTCAGTCTGCAAGTACCATTCGTTTTCCCATTCAGCCTTGCAGCCTAGCGGATACAGCCGGGTCATTTCATGTGAGCCAGCACAGCCGGGGCAGTACCACGGAATCTTCTTTAGGTACTGACAAAAGGTACAGACGTATGCGTGTTCACTACATATGTCAGCACCACAGCGGGCACATATTACATCCGCTGCCTTCCAGTACACATCATGTGTAAACGGGCAGCCGGGCCCCCACTGTCCTGAGTTTATAAGAGTCATCGCCCCGTTACTTTTCTTACAGTTGTACGCCCAACACCTGGCAAGTTTGTAAGGTCCTTGATCTTTACATCTTCTGGGATACAGATGGGATCACGCCAGTAGTTGTTTACTAATGACTCTAGTGCTTTGTAAGGCACACCTGGATACAGGCTATTAGCGGCTGCTACTCGTGGATCAAGGGTCGCTGCTTTCTGTCTAACGACTCGGGCTGGTCCATCCTTTAACGATCGCTTGTACGTAGCAGCTATCACACCAACCAATTCAAAGGGACCAGCAGCATGTAACACAACGAATCCGAAATCCTGCAGTCGGGCTAAGTAATTCGTCACAGCCGAATAAGGGAATTCGTGCTTGCGAAACTTCCGGAACATGTGTGTTGTGGCTTTCCAGCCTGTGACCGTTATCTGTGGAGAAGCGGCCTTAACCTCGGCATAAGTCTCACCTCGGTAGCCCGCCCGCAGTTCCCCCTCAACGAACAAGAACTTCCTGCCCGGAAGTTCTAACATACGTGCTTCTTGGTCTTGCATGTGTCCTGATTTCAGGCTTGTAACAAGATCATCAGCCGACTTGAGTTCTCCCCAACACTGTTCTTGTCCCTCCCAATAGACATCCCCTTTTAGCAACCGGGTGATGTGTACAGTTGTGTTAGTTAAGCCGGGGAGTTTAGCCTCCAGATATTTTGGGGAATTACCTCTATCATCTAGGATAATCATTGTTGCTCCTTATATGATGCTCCATGCTCCGTCTTCCTTGACCTCAATGCTGCCGTTAGCACCGCCGGGCAGGAGATACTGTGAATCTTCAGTCAGTTCACAGTACTGTTCCCAAAGGTCAAAGATAGGAACCTTACGGACTTTGCCTGATTTCAGTGTGAATTCGATAACCTCGCTAGGCTTCGTGTCTTCCTCTAGCCAAAGCTCTACCGGCAGTAGTGGTACACGGCTTACGTCCTTTGCTAAGGACAGTGAGTATGCTCGTACCAACCCCCAAGCCTTAACACCTAACAAGGTATTAAGCTGGAATGTCAAACCCTTCTCTGCTTCCGGTGCATAGCCAAAGGGATTCCAGACATCAAGCAGTTCAGTCCTGTCTGCAACAGGTGAGTTACCATCTGATTGTCTGATAGGCCTGCTTCCCGCCGTAAGGAACACGTGACACGCCATGTGCGTTATCGTGTTCTTAACCACGTAGTTGTACCAACCTCGGATCGTCTTCCAGTCTCCCTGGAATCCTTCGAAGCCACCAGTCATGGCGTTTTTGTTCTGCTCTCGGAGCTTAGCCATCTGGTCAGACAGGTGAGCACCAAGCCCATCCTTGTGTCCTAATCCAGCAAACTTCTCTTGAGCCTCAGTCCAAATGTTCCCAACCATGTCGTACATAACAATGCCGAATTCTTCCGGGCAGTTACGTAGTGCTGGTACTACAATCTCACGCTTTGCGTACTGCATCTCATCCAGTGTAGGCGTGTGCATCACGAGCATGTTGTCGGGTACGCCCCCCAGGAACGCGGCTACTCGCTTGACCTTGCCCTCTGTGTCAAAGATGTAAACAGGGTGGCTCGGGTTGTTTTTGGCTATTTGCAAGAGCCAAGTGGTTTTGCCGGTTTCAGGTCCTCCGATGAGTCCAACTGTTTCTCGCATGATTCCTCCTGCATTTCGTGTAAGATACGTCCTAATTTAGACAGCCACTCAAAGTCCTGGGTCGGGGGCAAGTGAATTACGTACCCAAAGGCACTCGTCTGACTTACGTCAGCCTCCAAGCAGTGGTTGATAAGTTCCTTTGCTAGGTCTGCCCTCAATGTCGTTACCTCTTATCTAAAATGGCGAAATAAAGTCCCCGTTTTCGATGGCAGGTGGGGACCAAGCCTGTGCCTACGGTGAGGAAGTACCGTCCATCTATGGAACGCTAGGTCACTACTCCTAGCGTAGGGATTAACCTGCGTAGGTGCCCATCAAGATGTCGTTCTTGATACGGCTACCCTTGGGGTCAAGGATGGCGGGATGTGCAAGAGCGGCGTCACGGAACTCACGCCCCGGACCAAACTCGTCGTACAGCCTCTTGGCTGCAGCATTAGCATCCTCGCCACTGGCAACAGCACTTATCGGTTTACTGCCCGTGTGCATGGCATAAGCCGCTGCACCGTCTTCGGTCATTACAGCCCCCTCAACGTCATGGCCCATAGGAAGCATGATTTCATCCCACATGCCGATACCGTCCATGATGAACAGCGGACGACCGTTGTCCCAGACGATTTCGCCCGCACCATCGCGCAGGTATTCGAACTCACCGTCCTTGTTCCAGAGGCGACCACGGGAGTCTGCCTGTTGGTTAAGGGAGTCGTGAGCGTCTGGGCTGGATCCGTTCTTGTGACGCTTGCGGACCGAGTAAGTTTCTCCATCCCGGTTACGTCGGGGAACTGTGTGTTCTACAAGAAGGAGAACATCGCCTCTCCATGACTCAAAGTCTTCGAAGTCATAGTCAAGCCCTGCATACGCAGGTTGTACAGCGTCGTAGAAGATAGACTCTTTACGAGGCTTTTCCGGAACACTGGAGCCGTTGCGCTGGATAGCAGCACCGAACGGGTACGAGTGGCTTGTTTCGTTAGACGGCAACTCAGGCTCAAAAAGCTCAGCCGTAATCAAACGGGTTACTTTCCGAAACGTGAGGTTGAAGCGGAACTTGTCACCCGCATTGTTCGGGACTAAGCCGGGGGCGTCTTTGATTGTGCCCTCGATCAGAACCGCACGTCGTTCCCGGTTAAAGGTGGTGGAGGAACCGGAGTCCCGGCCTCCTGAAAAAACACTTTCGCTAGTCATTAAGAAAGCCTTTCAAGCTCTGCGTCTGTCAACTTAATAAAGTCTTCGGACTGGTGCTCGCGATTGTAAGACGCCAGCATGTCAAACAGTTCAACAAGTTCTACGGACGGATTCAATACTTTGGTAAGTCCGCCTAGTTCCGTGTCTACCTCGTAATACAGTTCACCTTCCTTTACGTACTTGTGTTCGTTATCCCAAGTCGAGGGGTCAATTCCCCGAAACCCGTAAGATTCCACGGTAATGGGGGTTCGCATCTCGCTGGGGACAGGTTTGTTGTCCTTAGTCAGGTTGTTTATGGCGACTAATCGGGCTGCGTCTTCGGCCTCGATTTCTTTTCTCCGTTCGTCGGAGGCGAGACGCCGATTCATCGAGAGTGTGATGACTCGCAGTGGCCCATGCGAGTTCGGAAACACCTCGGTAGACGCCGTGGCGGTAGTGCCAGGGCCTGTGGGAAGTTCTACGGTTTCAACGTAAACATCCTTGGGGTTTAAGTTATCGGGGGTCATGTTTCTCCTTTCGAAATGTATATCCAGATTACTCCTCAGACTGAGTTGCGTCAACCCATTTATACTCTCCTCTTTTTATGTTGGTGGCTAATCCTTCTTTAACTAAATCTCGTAAGTACTTAAAGACGGTAGCACGGGATATGTTATTAGTCTCACCCCACTTAACAACGTCGGCTGAACCAACCTGTCCTGCTGTGCTAATCCAATTCCTTACCTTAGTACTAGCCGTAGTTTCTGGGTAGTTCTGTGTGCTCATAGCCCCCGTGTCATTATCTAAGTATACGTAAAACGAATCTACGTTGATATGACGAGAGCGGCCCTTACTCATGGCTAACTTAGCGGCTGCTGATTTACCCGGGTCACTTCTAGTCATGTGCCACATGATGTCAGCATGGCCTTCAATCATAACGGAACCAGAATACGACTTCTCGCCTTCGTCTATCTTGTCTCCTCTGAAGTCATACTTAGGTCTGTGGTCATGGTGTATAAGGACGACTCCACGATCAGGATGCGCCATCTTGAGGCGGCGAACTCCATCCATCGCTTCATCTACATGTTGTTGATCTGATACGTTACCCCCAGACATAGACGATAACGAATCTAAGAACACGACGTCGTACCCAGCACATACTTCGATCAAGGACTGGAGACTGCGTTCAGACCTAAGGTTTACAGACGGTGGTATATAAGCTTTGAAGTTATCTTCGGCACTAGGCCATATGGTCATGCCGTATTCAATGCGCTCTGCCAAGTCAAACTTAGATCCGTCAGTTAGCACGTAGATACAGCGTACTGGGGTTTTGTTAGGCGTAGAGAACGCACCCCAGTTGCCGCCTGCTGCTCCCATTATGGACATGAGCACAGCCCAGTAGGTTTTACCTGCTTCGGGAGGCCCATGGATAATTGTTAGTTGTTCCGCGTGTACGAAGTTCTGAATAACTGGCGGTGGCCCGCCTGGTGGTAACTGTGATAAATCGGACAGCGTGTACTCATACTCGCTGTTGTTCACTTAATCTCCGATAGACAATGCAACTTCAGCTAAGCACGGCTGCTGATCCAAAAAGGGACAGTAGGTGCAATTAGAGTCGGATGTTCGAGTATCTATTCCAGGTAGTGTACCTATTCTCTGGTGTTCCCGTCGCTTATCTCGCCTTCTCTTTAACCAGTCCCACCTCTTTTGTACTACTTCATCGGTTGCATCAAAGCGGAAAGTCTCAGCGTCACCCGGGTTAATCCAGTTAATAGTAAGGTAGTGAACACGATGCCCATACAGGTGCATGTTCACCAGCATGTGGTTCCACCATGCTTCGTTATCACGCACGAGTACGTCTTCAACTGACAGCCCTGCCTCTAGATCAGCCTTTTTCAATGCCGATCGGCGTGTCTGCTTTGCTTCTACGTAAGTGTTGTGGATGTTGGCGTCTGCGCTATGCCAGATCTGGTGTTCGGCGTTCCATGTGTTCTCTTCGTCAAGCCCCAGAATATTCCACTGCCAAGCATAACCATTGCCAAAGAACACTATGTCCCGATCATCCAATCTACCCAAGGGCATCTCCCCATTTCGGTCTATCGACGCTTGTCCTTCCTTATTGCCTAAGACAGCACGGCGTAAGCAACCCATGTCCATAGAGATGTGATCCGCAAATACACCGTTAGGGTGTTCGGCGTTTATGACATTACGTCCGTATACTATGGGCTTGTTATCTTTCCCCACTACGGGCACTAGCCATTCACGGTTATCTCGTAACCGTCTCTCCGCTTCGTTCATTAGCTTACGGTGCATGGACCTGTCTCTACTTAGAGAAAAGCCTTCGGGATTATGAGTAGGCCTGAACTTGTGATCTTCTATCAAACTTCTGTCCTCTTATTTCATACTCTTGATTGTTCTTTTACGCCACGCCAATGCGTATTCAAGGCAGTTGTTACAAGCCTTGTGTGTGTGCCCTGCTATTGGAGGGTCAAATCTCGCTCCGAAACTCCAAGCCATACTGTCGGCTGACTTTAAGTTAAGTCCGTAATGACGTAACCCTGTTACCTTTACTCCGAAACCGTGTGGTTGAATCCCAAGAGCACGAATTCCTGTAAGGATTGACTTTGCTTCAAAGGTCCCCTGTCTGCGACAGACACTCCCAACACCGACAAGGGGTTCATTCAGCAGGTTAATCCCTGCGGCGTCATACATATCAATGTGTGATAGGTAGTCGTTGTACTCCCATCCCTGAAGAACCGGGATGAACAGCTGGTCTGATATAGACCGCAGCTCGATCAAATTTTCTACCGTTCGTTGCTGGTGGTCTTTTACTGTAAGCCCTGTTTTCTCCAGTATGAACGGTTCGCACATCCAGTCCATAGGTGTTGCCCAGTTCATCCCTCCAATCTCGTCACTGAACCGAGCAACGTCTTTGACATAAACCTTCGGTGTTGTCTGCCACTTCCCGAACATAGATAACTCTGTGAATCCTCCTGAATCTAACGCCCACGAGCCAAGAGAGCGAGGAAATGTTTTTCGTTTTGTAAGCCTACGACGCGATACAAACAACGGCACTTTGGTTTTACTAAGCCAGTCTGGTTGGTGTGTACCGAGATAGAACAGCACGACCACCCCACAAAATAGTGACAGCGATGAGAGTCATATAAATCTTAGCGATTATCTGTCCCTCGATGAAGTCAAATGAACCGAACGCAATGTATAGGAACAAGGCAGAGTCAACGATCAACCCGACCACGTTCGACGCAGCGACAGCCTTGAGCCACCCGCGCTGACGGAGTGGTGTATACACGCCGAAGTCCGCTGCTTCTGAAGCAGCAAAGGCCATGCCTGATGCCAGAGCAAGTGACGTGTCCAATAATGCTGAAAGAAGTGCGCCAACGGCGATAGCTGGCAACACCCACCAACGACCTAGAGTCTCATGGATCAAGTCTCGTGCTGTAAACGCTACTCCCGCGAAGAACACGCCAGCCGGTGCGGTAAGGCCGAAGCCCACTGACACAAACCCGTATTCACTGATCGCCCAATTCGCCAAGTAGATAACACTGATGAACAGTCCAAAGGCTCCGATTCCCAGTATGTTGTTATTCATGTATAAGTTACCTTTCCACACTGTAAACATGTAAAAGTCCAACCAACCTCCGGATCATAACCAGATTGAACATCGCCGTTGCACTTGGCACAATTGGCTAAGAGAATTGGCCTCTGGTAAATAGCCATTGAGTCTTTCTCGACGTTAGTTAGTAAAATGGGGTCTTTCGATGTTAACATATAAGTATGTCCACTGAGCTAGTTTTAACCGACCACCAGAAAGCCTATTTGCTGGAGCGGCCCAAGTACGGGACGAACGCAGCGTGCTCTCGCGCCATAGGCATACACATTAACACAGTTGCTAACTGGCGTTCCAAGTTTCCTGACTTTGCCAAGGCGGAACGCGAGATGACTCATGCCAGGGATACGGCCGTGTTCAATCCCGATGAGTTCATTCATAATGAGTTACGTCCCAAGGCTATGAAGCGCATGGACGAAATCCTTAGCGAGAAGGTTACGCCTCTTACTAAGGACGGTAGGGTTAATACAATTCAGCGTACCGCTACTGAAGTCTTGAAGGGTACTGGGGATCTACGCCCAGACGGTTCTGGAGTAGGCATCGCCATAATCATTAACCAATTTAGAGATGAGGGCTTGAAGTATGCCCCCAGCTGGCGACGGCCCGCCGAAGTTATCGACGTTGAGGCGGTAGAGAGTTAACGATCCCTCTCGTGGCACTTACACCGTTGTTCGTGCCAACGCACGAGTCCACAAGGTTTACAATCTCGTGTACCCGGCGGCCTTCGGTGTCCTCTTTTACAAAAGGCTTTCGTTGAAGTCTTAAGATGAGACACATCCACGTTAAGTCGTCGTCTTGCTCGTACAACAGACTGTGTACTGTAGCCCCGTCCCATTTTCTTACTAATCTGTAGAGCAGAAAAGCCTTGGGCGGTAAGCTCGGCAACGGTTGCATCCCTGATGGCACGAGCTGCCTTCATCATCGGAGCGTTCCAACCGCCAGTAGTCGCGTCTTTGTCTTGTTCTCGGCGGGTGTATGCGTAGGCCATACCATAGTCATACTGGTCAAGCCTTGTTTGTTTCATTACATGCCCTCTTGCATACGATCACGATAAGCGTCACTTGCGCTAACAGCCCGCTCTATCATTAGTTCGGGACAATTACACTCTTCCTCATTGACGGATTCACCATCACGGAAGTAGTGAGTATGATTACATGGGCAATCAGTAACTGTATCTAAATCTTCTTCGTGTAGGGGACAGCCTTCCATGTGAACACCGTCCCATTCCCTACTAAACCAACTCATAAGAGGACCGTCCCTGGAAGACCCGGGTAACTTTTTTTTGGGTACTCTGGATGTTATCTGTCAAGACATAATACTCCTGTAAAGCCATAAGAAATGAAAAACGTGGACAACCCTAATGGCGATGTCCTATTTGCAAAAATCCATATTCCCCCATTGTGAAATTTTTCACACAAAAACTTTGTGAAATTTTTCACGAGCTGGCTTGTGATTTTTTTCACGAATCATGCGTGAATTTTATCACAAGCGGTAACTAACTACAACGTCAAAACAGTATTAACCGTACAGCGCCCGCGTTCGTAAAGTGGGGTAATG
>Ga0080013_1002385_pt1 | contig 22185 bp, 32 predicted proteins | sample ETNvirenome_6_85_FD_69236 | JGI IMG/M metagenome (GOLD analysis project Ga0080013, IMG submission 69236) | Marine viral communities from the Pacific Ocean - ETNP_6_85 (SPADES assembly) (version 2) | ecosystem: Environmental > Aquatic > Marine > Oceanic | place: Pacific Ocean | collected 2013-06-19 | reverse complement strand
CTAAAGGCAAAAACCAATCCCCCCCCCGCCACTTAGAAGATTAGTTAGCAGAAGCGCGAGCCATTACAGACTTGTTGATTCTCTTCTCAGTCTTCACCAAGTTGGGGGTCATCTTCTCAATCTGTACTTGGGAACCACCGTCAAGACCACCAAAGAGTCTGTAGACCCCATCATTGCCCAAGAACACAATGCCCACACCTGGGACAGCCGTCACTGAGTGGATAGCGCTACAACCAATGCCTTGAATGAACGGTACAACATTGAATCCTTTGACGTTATCGCCACGCACAAGCTCAATAGAGGACTCACGAAAGATAATCAGGCTGTTGTAGTAGGAGAACATTCCTGTAATATCGCCACCATCCCGAACGCCCACATCAAAATAGTCTGAGGCAGAAAATGAATCGGGATTCAGTGGGTTGGAATAGAAGATCCTGGTGGGATTTGTTTGACCACCATCTAAGAACAATGACCCTTTGAATGTTGCTGAGAATCGAGCACCAGAAGCCGGAAAGGTCACACTGTCCACGGTGTCTGGAGCAAGCGTAGAGAGGAACTGATCTGGCGTATAGTCAACATAGGACACTTCTGTGTTGTTCTTTATCTCGTCGATAAAGTAGTACGCAGCGGTGGCATCAGAAGACGATCCCTTACCAAGGTTCTTTGTTCTATAAATCCTACGGGCAACCGTTCCAGGGGGACCAAGAGGAAGGTCATCAAGATAAACAGCCTGGCGTTTGTTGTCGTATTCAGTAGTAGCGCCACTCGTCACAGTGTCCCAGTTTATAGTCTCGCTTGGAGCCGACATAGGGCTCTCGCTTCCTGACTCAGAAATCCAAGACACCTTCCACCGATAAGCGTTCTTCTCATTGTCTTCAATATAGCCAAGGCCAATGGTTTGCTGGAACGATCCGGGGCCCTGCGATTTGCCAGGAACCGCTTGAATAATAAAGTTCTGAAAAGAGCCTGCATCCTTCAGGTCATCCGCATCTGTTCCCCACGGGGTCACAGGAGCAGGAACAGTCTCCCAACCAAGGGGCAGAGCCCTATCCCCATCGAACTTCATTGGCTTATCGTGGCCATTCACAATGATGAGGTAGCGGCCAAAGGGCTCGTAGTCTGTGACAGGCTCATTCAGTGTAGGGATCTTTCTGAATGCGTCAACAGTTACAAGCCCACCACCAGCGCCCGTATTCCCCACCGTGAACTTGAGGTCTACCCGCTGAGAGCCAATGTTCTCAGACTCGAACAAGTGATAGGTGCGGGCTCCGTTGTGGGTGCTCCACACATAGAGGCTATGAATCCGCTTCTCAGTGGTAAACGGCTGATAAAGCAGTGTTCCAGGGAAGAACTTCTCATAACCAATTCGGTTATCCCACCCGCCCGTAGCTGGGTCTACAGTGAAGTTCTCCAGTATGGTGGCTGACTCATCCTTCTGAGGAAGGAGTTCATCTATACCGCCAAGCCTTGGAGCTTCAAGCTTTAGCCTTGCGTCCATGCCTACCCTCGCGTCGTTAGACTTGTAGCAGTACGATAGCTAATCTGGCTCTCTCGATACCCTTGCTTGATCCAGTATCCAGCACCCTCGGAGAGGTAGTTGTTCTCCATTCGGAGCATCTCTACATCTGCCTTGCGACGGTAAACCTCTGAGTGGGTGATGTTGTCATGCTTGACGAACAACTCCTGGCAGGCACGATAAACCAAGTAGCGGTGGTGGTCAGGTGGAAACTCGGGGACATCGGTGTCTTCAATCAGCCGGTCAGGCCGGAAGACAAAGCGAACCTCAATAAGGTAGTCCGTGTCTTGGCGAGGATAGAGGCGAACCCGTTTATAGTGGCCATCGTTCTCAGGGAGGCGTTCAGCACCAACAAGGTAGTCGGTAGCAACAACAATCCCCGTCATGGTGGTTGCTGTTTCTAAAGCAAACGCTGCGGTGGACGCATAGTAAGCGTTGGAATCAGGGGTGCGGATATAGGCTTTCTTCAGGATTCCTGAGTTAGCACCCGTGTTTTGAAGGCCAGCAACATTGATAGAATCAGCGGCACCAAGGGTTACTGTCGATGCAGGGGATGGAGCACTCTCTTTGTTCTTATGGATAAAGGTGTACTTCACATAATGAAGACCAGCACCAAGGGCTCCTGCTGCGTTGACTGTTAGCCCAGAAGCCAGGACAGGCTGAATCATGGTCGCGTCATCGTGGATTAGCCAATCTGTTGGCAGCCCTGTGGAGCTCAGAAGAAGGCTAAGCTCCTCATCCCGGTTGCGGGAGAGGTAATCAAAGTGTGCCTGGGTTCCCGACATAGGGCTTCTAATGCCAATGGACATGACCTCAGAACAATCGGCGGGCATATCAATGAAGCGCTGCTTCACTGTAGCTGTAATGGCTTCTGTATTCGAGGCAGTGAAGCCCTCAAGAACCAGAACACCAGCAGAAGACTTGGCAATAATGTACTCACCATCGTCTGCGGGGGCCGTAGCGCCTGTAATCTCTACAATCGCACCCTCCATCCAAGGGAGAAACGGGTTCGATATATCTGTAATTGTCGCAGCACCTACATTGATGATGGGTGTTGGTGGAGCAACATCACGGTAGACCTGAATCTCTTCAGTCTCCTGGGCGAACTTCCAAGGACGGTCGGTAAAGAAGTCGAGATAAATCTCATTCACCACCCGGTTGACCTCATCAATGTAGGTCTGAACATTGGGGTCATAGTCTACGATAGACCCAACCATGTTTCTAATCTCTGAGAGGTTCACTTCTACTCCTAAGAAAAAAGGCGGACACCCCAATAGAGGTGCCCGCCCATAGTTCGCGGGCTGCTTTTACAGCTTACGGAAGATCCAAACAGGAGCCACTTCGGCGCCTGGTACACCAGAGTCGATAGCAAGAGCAACACCAACGGTAGTAAGCACATCGGTTGCAGCACCCTTGGTTACTTCTCCGCCACCGGCAGGGATAAGAGTGTCCCCAGCAGCAGCAACAGCACCGTTTGTACGAGCAGCGGCAACATACCCTGCAACACACACACGAACAGTAGCACCACCAGCGAGAACCTCTGGTGCTGTGACAGTTTCAAGAGCAACACCAACGCAAAGACCAGAGACATTGCTCTGAACCACCGTTGTTACGCGAGCCTCACCGGTTTGGCTGGAGTCTAAATCGACCCACTCACCAGCGGCTACGGCTTCTGCACAAGCAAAGGAAATAATATCCGAATGCTGTCCAGTTACTTCGGTCACCTCAAGAGGTGATTTTCCATGATTTAAGTGTCCAAACATAGCCTAAGCCTCCGCGTCTACGAGCAAACCAAGGCTTGCAAGGTGATCAGCAACAATCTGGGTGCGGACGAACATGTGTGCTTCACGAGCAGCGTAGCCACTCTTGTTCTCGAAGTCAGTCATCGAGAAGTTAGCATCACTGTCGAACACAACTTTCATGCTCTTACTGTTAAGGAACATCATTGATGGAGTGTTGGCAGCAACCGCGTTTCCGAGGTTGTTCTCAACATACATCAAAGCGCCGTTGTAGGCCAAAGCCAAACGACCAGCATCAAGCACAGTCTCTTTCGGCATATAGCGCTCTTGAGCCTGCAAGGTGTTCTTGTACAGACGGTACGAGGTGGGGCTTGCAAGAATCAAGTCCACAGACCCTTCGGGTGCGTAGATTTGAGTTTGAAGCATCAACTCGGCCATTCCGTTCAAGCCCTGAGTAGCGAATGTTCCACCACCACCAGAGACATCAAACGTCTGGTTGTTCCAGTTAGATGTACGGTAGGTTTGTTTGTCCAAACCACCAACAACATTTTGCTGGCCAGTAGCGCCAGCAACACCAAACAGCCCATCTTCCAACCAACCCGTTGCGGTATTCACACCGTTCAAAGAGCCAAGCTCAGTCAGAACAGTGGAGGTTCCACGGATGGTTTGAAGTTCCCACTCACGCTTCAGCATGCCAATGACAGACTTCATGCGAGAATCAGCAATCGAGATGACTGCATTTTCGCCACGGTTGGAAAGCTCTTCTTTCTTCGTGATTACGATGGGAGCAACAAAGTCACACCATTCGTACTCAGGCGAACGCAGAACGTCAGCCACAGAAGAAGAAACAGCCTCATAACCAGTAGCAAGCTGGGTAATGTTAGAATGCTCTGCGAGAATCGCAGCGCGAGTAATGCGTTGACCACCATTGATGATCTCAACTCCACCTGCTTTCTTGATGTGATCAAGAAGAGGTACAGTCTGGAACAGGTTGTCCAACGCTTTCTTAGACCGCGCACGCGCAGTTGAACTAAGAATATCGTTTTGAATAGCCATGATAGACGAATCCTATGGATAGGTAATTGAATAATAAAGAAGTTTAGCAGTTATCCCTAAGGCGGGGCCGGATGACTTCTGCTTATCCATAGAGGGGCGTCGTCTTCAAAAGGAGAATAGCAAAGGGGAACACCCATTGCAACTCTCAGATTTTCACTTTGCTCTTATTGTCGCGAATCCAGTTGTAAATCGCTACCGGGTCATCACGTTCAATGATGTGGTTTGGGACACCACCAACAGAGCCACGAGAAGCACCTCCAACCTTTAGCCCAGCTTCACGGGCAAGCTTCTTATAGGCTGCCGCTTCTACATCTTGGGTCTTCATATCCTCGGCAAGCTTACGTCCCTTTACCTGCCAATAAGCTTGCTCCAGGTTCATGTGCTTGTTCTCTTTGAGGACGGTAACAATGTCTGCTTTCATTTCAGACAAGTCGGGATGCTCTGCTTTGAACACATCAAGCTTGGTTTTCTGCTGCTGTAGGACATGAGCTTGGCGCATAGGCTCCATCATCTCAGTCATACGCTTGGCAACTTCCTGCTCAATGCGTCCTTCAAAGGACTTGGCATCGTAGGGATCAAAGTCTTTCTTCTCAACAGCCGCTTTCTCAGAGACGGTCTTGTAGAAATCAGACTCGAACAGAGCCTTCTCTCGTGCATGAAGAGCAGACTTAGCATTCTCCAGGGCCTTGCGTTGGTCAGAAAGATTCTGAGTCTTCTTGGTAAAAGAGGAGCGCAGGTTGTGGAATAGCTTCTTGGCTTCAGGGTCAAGGCTCGCCATGACTCCCTTGTAGTCCACCCCTTTGTAGTCAGTCTCAGACTGGAAAATCTCATCGTCCATCTTCTCAGAGGCGAACTCATCAATAGAGGGCGTAGCCTCTTCTTGCTTTGCTTCCTCTTTAGGAGCTTCAGCCTTAGCCTCTACTGGTGCTGGTGCTGCTTCTGGAGCAGGGGCTTCTGCTGCTGGTGCTGGGGTTTCGGGTGCTGGCGTTTGTGCTTGTGCTGCTTCTGACATTTACATTCTCTCCATGAGTAGTGCTTCTTCATCGACTACCTCAGCTGGCACTGCTGCCTGGGCTGCGGTTACATCGAACGGTGGTGCGTCTTCGGGTACATCCGAGGGAACCTCTCCCTTGGCCTCTGAACGCAGGTAGGTTTTGAAGGACTGATTGCCCGACAAAGTATCAAGGCGTGCCTGAATCTCTTCAAGTCCAGCCGAATCGGTCGCGGTGGCCACATCAAAAGAGAGACGCTCTAAGCCAGCAGCCTCGGCGGCATCAGCCACCATTGACAACTGCTGCACAAACTCAGTGGGTAGGGCACCATCTATGTCAGCCTGGAAAGGAGGATAAGCCGGAAGCTTGAACATAGGCAGAACTTGGTTCAAAGAATCAACAAGTGCATTGAGGTCACCCATTGGGTAGTCCCCGGTTGGGGACATCTGCTCAAATGCTGTCTCCCGTGCGGACTCAGCCTCACGAGCTCTGGACATTAGTGCTTCTTCTTGTGGTAATAACTCGGCCATTATGCTTCCTTTGCGGCGTCTTTCGCCATTGTTCCATTCTTTTTCATCTCAGCCACCGAGAAAGTTTCAGCGATAGCGCGAGCTTTATCACCTTCAAACTTCTTCATATTGGCCTTATAACGTGCGATATTCTTGTCCTGCCCCGCTTGGTGGGCTGCCTGTCTCTGTAACGAGTCCTCAACATGGTGCTTCCCGAACGACGATTCAGGCACAAGGCCCTTGGCGTCCATGATTTTCTCTCTTTGCATACTCGTCTGATAACGAGCGCCGAGCCCACGGTCATAAAAACCGTTGACCCCGAACTTCCCCGTCTGGTCACCCCAACGTCCAGGCGTAGAGGCAGGCATCGAGAGTTGCTTGCCCGCAGGCTTCCCGCAGGTTGGGCACTTAACCGTCTCAGGGACTTCTTCCTTCGGCAAAAAGAGGGCCTCATAGACATGCTCTCCACAGAAGTAATCAAACAAGGGCATTACTGTGTGAATCCTACGCCACCGCCCATCAACATATCAGTCACATTGCCTGGAGTGGGGTTGTTTACAAGGTCTTGAGCAGTGACAGGCTCATCTGGATTCGCGACACCTGGAATACCTGGGCCACCTGGACCTTGAGGCTGTTGTGCTTGCTGCTGCATCACATCATCCAGCCAATCTTCAGGGAATCCCATGGCACGAACGATCTCTTCGAGGATTTTATTGTTGGGAACACCCAAAGCCTGAAGAAGTTGTGCGTTCTGGAGTAACCGTTGCTGCCGAATAGCCTCAGAAATAGGCGTTGAAGCCTGGTCTGCTGCGAATATCTGGAAATCTCCAGTCAAATCATCAGCCTTGACGGTCTGAGCCTTGCCATCGAGCATCACCAGGGTCGGAACCTTGGCCTCTTCAATGAACAGCGCCACCATAAGCAGGTAAACACGACCCATCATCTCGATTGCCCCGTCTCTTTCACGAGCCATGCGGCCAATTTCACTCGTTGTGTACGCTGCCAGCGCTGCAATCTCCGTTGCAGTCGCCTTTGTAGCCTCTCCACGAGTAAACGCCGCAGTAACAGACCCGGAATCCTTGTCCCGAATGACATCTTGCATGTACCTCGACACTTCTGAGGGAAGATTTTGGTGGGGAACAGGGACAATCAGGCTGCTGAGGGCGTCATCAGACTCCACTTCAACAAACAAACCGTCAATACCGCTGGTGACCTGGCTCATCTCGTCATCAGTCATCGCCCCTTTCTTCACCAACCACTGCCTGCTCGCCTTGCGAACCGCATTTGCTTGGAAGGAACGAATGATGTTCATCTCATAGAGTTGGTCATAGATGCGCTTGATGGCCGAGTACCCAAGCATGGGCTGGTCAGGAACACGGTTGTAATACAAGGGAATAATCGGAGCGTGCCCACGATTTTCAGCATCTCTAAAGGGGATAAACTCAGCCTTGTCCAAGAACTTGTCACCACGGTCAGGACACCACCAATACAGTTTGTCTTCCACCAAATCGTACATCTCAACCACTTTCACATACTTGAACATGGGAGATATAGGGCTTTGCTGGGGGTCTTTCGGCTGGGCACCACCCGTAGCGTCCTTGATTCCCTCCTCAAAGAAGGTCACCATGTCAGCACCAATGTCATCAAACTTACCACCAAACTTCTTCTTGGCTTCAGCCACAGTCATCCAGTAGATGTGCCCAACAAAGCGCTGGGTGTCCCACCGCGTAGCGTTTCTATCCACAATTACCTGCCAGGGGGGCACAGCAACAGGAAGAACACGCTCATAAAGGTTCTCTCGATCCGTAATCGTCAGCTTTAGAAAGCTCATTGGGTAAATAAGCGCCATACGAGAGGCGTTCTCAATCTCATTCCGGCTATTGAGCAGGAAATGATTGATGATGTTCTGCCCCTTCTTGGTATCGCCCTTGCCTAAAACACCATTCTTCACCACAACAGCAGGATTCTTAGCAAACAAGGAAGCCTGGAAAGACTCAATATACCCATACCCATCGTTCGTCTGAATACGAATCTGGTTCAGAGCGGAATCCTTCTCAGTATCCCAGAAGTCCATCTCATAGACAGACTTGAAACGAATAAGCTCATCCCGCTTGTCTCCCCAATACTTGTCGTGAGTATCAAGGATTACTCGTAAATCTTCCGGCTTCATCAGTAACCACCCGTCTTGTTCCCACCCCGAACATTCCAGGGCAGCGTTCTATTTGACTTCTTAGCCTTCATAGAAGCAATATGCTTCTCCATCATGGCTCTCTTCACTGAATGAGACACCATCAAAGGCATCCTCTCAAGCAAGTAATAGCACAAAGCCATAGAAATCGTCACATCATCATTCTTTCTCTTCGCTGCTTGAGGCTTATCCCTAATATAAACAATCGTCTTCAACTCATCCAAAACGTGCTGGTCCAACTGCGTAATAATCCCGTTGTCCACCACCTCCTTGATAGCCTGAAACAAAGAAGGTCTGGTCCCAACCGTTGTCCTGAACGGCCGACCCTTGTCATCCTTGTAGAGCCCCTTGACCTTCAACTCCTTCAACTTGTGAAGAACCCATTGGCCATTACCGTTGCTCTCAACAATCACTTTCGGCTGGTGATACCTCGTCCACACCTTCACAATCTCTTCCGCCAGCTTCCCTGGAGGCGTCGTATTGCTAATAAAATGGTACACAGGTTGGCGCGTACTACCAGAAATCACCGTAATCGCAGAGAAATCCGTCTTCTTTCCCAAGCCACTACCAACATCAACACCCAAAACATAAGCCTCGCCCGCCATAGGGGGGGCATACTGCCTGTGCTCATGACTGCCCATGTCCAACGGCTCAATCTTAGCCAGCGCAGCAGGGTCAAAGAACTGTACCCCCCTCGATCTAAACGCCTCCTCAATCGTGGCAGGGTACTCCCGTATGAACTTCTCCTGGCCTAAAGTCTTCAACTGCTGCTTACGCCAACACAACTGCTGCGTCGTAATCTGTAGCTGCTGCTGAACCATCTTCTCCACACCAGTCGGAATATACCAGCCAGGAATCTCCTCTACCCGGTAAGCATCATGGGCAAACCAAGGGAAGAACACCAACGTCCACCCGTTCTCACCCTTCAAAGCACCATCCACCAACTCGTGGAACTTATCACCAGGCGTATTCGGGGTGCTCTCAATAATAATCTGACCCTCACCGACAGCAGCCATAACCGTCGCCATCGTCTCCTCTTGATTGTCATAGAAAGCAAACTCAGAGAGATGAACACTATTCATAGCAAACGAACGAGCACCACCCTTACCACTCGCCGTATGCGTTCTAACAGTCGCCCCTGAATCCTCAAAGGTCAGAGTCCTTGAGCTCGATTTAGAAAGAGGACGCCTCAACTGAACAGGCAAATTATCGTAGAAGGTCTTCTCCATACGATGCAACTCTTCAGCCGAATCCCGCGTATGAGAAATCACAGCGTACTGCTTAGGCTCACTCGCCATATACGTCTGCCAGAAATGCCAACCACGCACAAGCGTAGAGATTCCCATCTGCCTTGCCTTGAGGATAATCACACGATTGCTCGTCCTCAAAACATCCAACAACTTCTTCTGAGGCTCATTCAATTCAAAAGGAGAAAGCCTCTGCCTCTCCTTGTGCATAATCGTCAGCCTGGAAATAAACTCAGCAGGATCTTTTAGGAGGTCACCAATCTCTGGGACACTCATTCTTTACTCATCCATGCCGCCATAGCATCAGCATTACCCTTCATCTTCACCTTGCTACCACTCAACTGCAACTTTGCCCTGTCAAGCAGTACCTTGGCCGCATCCGTCTTCTCCTTGGCACTGCTCTCATCATCAGCCATCACAGACCTGAGCACCTCTACAGCCTCATGAACAGCATAGGAGAGAGCCAACTGAGCACCAGCAGCACGCTTGTCCCGATACACCGTCATCTCAGCAGAAAACTCCGGCTCCTTCGTCCACTTCCACACAGCAGAACGAGTCATACCCAATTTCTCAGCCGTTACCGCCATGCTGTGGCCTGAAGTTAGCAGACGCAGCGCTTCTTGTTTCTTCTCTGGTAGTGCCATGGAAGAGAGTGTAACACATGAGATGTATCCGCAGATTTTTGAGATGTATCCGAGGTTTGTAATACAAATAATGTTGGCAACAATCGGACTTCGTTTGGGGGGGCCCCTTCCCGCCTCGCCACTGTTCTCTGCGCGCGCGCCCAGGCTTTGTCCCTACGCAGCTGCGCGTCTTCCTCTTATCGGTGGAGCTCCGGAAGGAATATCCCCCACTATCAAGAGCAAAGGGGGACCCCCTACCCCCCTGTCTCGGGTTGCAATACCCCTCACCCCTATCCCCCCATCCAACCCTATCCGTCAACCCTCCAAGGATAGCAAACCAAAATACTTTCCCCACCTATTCGATAGACTGCTAGCCTGGGATAAAACTATTTTCATTTTCTACTTGCACATCTGGTAACAATGTGAATAGGATACAGCATCGGAACAACCCGATAGCAACCAACGGAGAACACCATGACCCCCATCGAATTCATTCTCAACGCACTCCATGCCGCTCTAGACAATGCCCATGACATGGGGATGAGAGGCGAACGCCATGCGCTCGTCATGGAGGACATGCCGATATCCGCCAGCCAATACGCCATCAGCACAATCGTGGACGATATCTGCACTGGTGACGTTAGCGGAGTTCCAGAGTGCGGCTATCTGCACGTTCAATACGACGACAACGACACCGCCTTTTGGTTCACAAAAGCAGAACTGCGCCCCGTGCTGACCGAAGCACTTGTAGCTTTCCTTCAATCACAACGATTCATTACAACGATTCAACCATAACTAACAAACGAGAACATCATGCTTAAGACTATTCACACCGTACTTGCCTTCTTTCTCCATGTAGGAACCCCCAAGCACCACCTGTTTCAAAAGTGGGCACTTCACCGGGGCGCCGACGCTAACGAACTTGAATCACTACTCGGCGCCTTTGATAGTGGAGACGCCCACTACCTTCTGGGACGCGCACCCAAGAACCTTTCAGACCTTGACCTTGTCTTCCGCCAGCTTAACAATTCCAACTAACTAACCCAACCAACTAACCGGAGAATTACCATGCCCAAAGTAACCAAACCTATCGCCCTTGCTCTAACCCGATGCGGCATTGACCCGACGCTGCCCCTATCGGAGCTCTTGCCACTATTCAAGACCACCGACAGTGGACGCAAGCGTCCTATCCTGGGAACATCGGTCAAGACTGAGAAGGGAGAAAAGGCCGGTATCTTAACCGCTGTCTCATACCTTGCCGCGAGTACTCTATCCGGTATTAACTTCTGTCCATGGGCAGGTAGTTGTGCCTTTGCATGCCTAGGTCATACGACAGGACGTTTGCGGTTCGAGCAATCGCAAAAGGCGCAAGTCTTAAAGGCGCTGTGGTTTCACTTCTTTCCTGAAGACTTCATTGCAACACTCAAGAAAGAAATAGCACGTAAAGAAATGGAAGCTATGGCGCAAGGGAAGATATGCGCTATCCGTCTCAACGGTAGCACCGATATCCTTTGGGAAAGGTACCTTGATATGTCCGAGTTTCCCAACGTGCAATTCTATGACTACACAAAGGCTCGCCACAGTAGCCGTAAGAACCTAGCGCCCAACTATCACCTGACATTCAGCCTGGATGAAAAGCCTAGTAGCATGGCATGGGCTCAGGAATACCTCGACGCCGGCGGTAACGTAGCCGTCGTAGTGGCAGGCAAGCAAGGCACCAAGCTAGCAGCAGCAAAGAAGGCTGCTAAGCATATCATTGCTAACGGATGGAACGGCTACCCCGTGATTGACGGCGACAAGAACGACGCTCGCTTTGAAGACAAGCCAGGACACTGGGTAGCCCTCTACGCCAAGGGTCAAGAAGCACAAGCCGATACCTCTGGCTTTGTTCAACGCATTGCAAGCTAACACTCAACCCAACTAACTAACGGGGCGCAAGCCCCAAAGGATACCTACCATGCCCAATTACTTTTTTCTTGAAGACAAAGCAGAACTAGACACGGCCTTTAGCCTACTGGCCAAGCACTATAGCGGAATCAATAGGGGCCTATGGCAGCCCGCAGTAGCGCAGTGTCCACGTACTGGGGAGGTCTGGCAATACATGGGAAGCATTGACGCGCCATCAACCGACACCCATGAGTTCCGGCACCGCTGCCATCCGACTACCGGAAAGCGTGCCCTTGTCCGTGTCATTGTAAACAAGCCTACCAAATAACCCTAACCCCAACTAACTAACGGGGCGCGAGCCCCTAAGGATATCCCATGCGCCTTTACTCTCAAGCTATGGCTGGACTCGCAGCCTTCTACATCCTGACTATCATTCTGTTTTCAATCTAAACTAACTGGAGAAATTACCATGCCCAACTATCAAACCTTCCATGTCCCCGGCATTGACGCTGGAGTATCACTAGCCCTTGACGGCAACCGTCTAGCCCTGTGCCTTATGGCAAAAGGCAGGGCTCGCAATAAAGACGGCAGCTATACCGTCCGCAATCCTCAGCGCCTCGCCCTATTGCGGCACCTGTTGGAGCATATTCGACGCGACGGCGCAGCCTTTGCTGGCAGCGCACATTTTAGCCTGACCCATAGCAAAGGAGGCGCAAGCGCTAGCCCATGGAACGAGCACAAGAACGGAGCCGATGCGCCAGGCGCTAGCCTTGTTGACACCCTTGCGGATATGCGCCGGGTCTATTCCAAGGCGGGCAACTTCCGGGTAGACTACCAGTTAGCATTCAAGGGGCGCTATAGCCTAGAGCATTTTGCTGTACTGCTAGGCTTAGAGCCCGCCGATAACCGCAGACCACCGCGAGACGTTCGATTCTATGGAGGTGCATGATGCTATTGAATGACGAAGACTTTGTGAAATACGCAAAGAGAGAAGGCGAGAGACGTAGGCGTATGACATTGCGCGAACGCTACGACCTATACCTTAAGCACGCCGACGATGGCAGTGGTGGCGATATCACTAACCACGGGCAGCCCCTCAAAACATTCGACGAATGGCTCAACAGTTAAACCAAACCAACAAAGGATAAGACCATGCCCAACAACAACACCCTTCTGCTCATTCGCGGCCTGCCAGGCTCCGGCAAGACCACGCTTCTTAACCTTCTCACATCCAGATTCGAGGGTTTCTGCGCCGACGACTTCTTCATGGTGGAGGGAGAATATATCTTTGACCCATCCAAGTTGAGCCAAGCGCATGCCCTGTGCCTGCGCCATACGCGGCAACACCTAACGGAAGAATGCGCCCCTGTTAGGCAAGCCGCAGTGCACAACACCTTCACCCAGCGGTGGGAGATGGAGCCCTATATCCAACTAGCAGAGGAGACAGGTGCTCGCCTTGTGGTCATCGACCTATTCGGTGGTGGCCTAACCGATAAGGAGTTGGCCGCACGGAACGGCCACGGTGTGCCCATGGAGGCCATCGCCCGGATGCGTGCCCGATACGAGCACGATTGGAAGAACGGCAATCCGCTCCCACCTTGGGAGCGTGGCAAGTGACTAACCCAACAGCCGCCGGTCGTTCCACCGGCTACCAGAACTGTAGCGAAGGCATAGCATCGACAGCGGCCACTGTTGATGCGGGGCACAGCGAAATGGATGGTGGATATATGAAGTAGCGCATAGTGCCGACCGGGGCGGGGGCCTGTATTGCCGCCCCACGATAAGGCTTTTATAACCTGATATGTGGACGCCCGGCCTGCTTATGTGGGCCGTGCCAGTCCAGGTCCAGGGTTGACAGTCTGCCGGTGCGCCTTTTGCGCGCGACCAATTGCACTACGCCCTCTGGCCCGTCTGCATTCTGTCCTCTGTCCCGATAATAATCTGCCCGGTACAGGCTCAGCACTTCTTCGGCGTCTTGATGTACCGTGCTCGACCATTGGCAGTCGTGCATCGCTGGTGCCGATGGCTTTTTGCCCTGCTTTTCTCCGCTAACCTGAGCAGCTACGATGACAGGTATACGCAGGTCCGCCGCTAGTGCCTTTAGAATCCCTGACTTATGCCCGACTTGCTGCACCCTATCGCCCACCTTGACGCCATAGCCCTTGCTATCGCTCAGGTCCTGCAAGTAATCCACTAGCACAACCTCTGCCTTGCCTCGCATGCGCAAGCGCCGAGCGGTGGCGCTGACCTGCTCTGCTGTAAGCCCTGAACCTGTCAGGTACAGGTCCGCTTTTTGAATCCAGGCCTGCGCCTTGCGTAGTTTACTGCGCCAATAGTCTACGTCCTTCTGGATGTGAGCCCTTAGTGGGTCGCTATCCGTGAGCTCCGATAGCTGTCTGGTCTGCATCGCCCATGCCCTACCATCGACTGCCGCCAGGGTGAATACCAAATCACGGGTGCGCCTTGCTGGTGCCGTCTCCGTACCTGCCAGGTACACCGACCTGCCCTGACTGAGCAGCCCAAGCGTAATGGCATTAAGGAAACTGGTCTTACCCATGCCTGATGCTGCCAGTATCAGGGTGACACCATCGCGCGACAGTCCCATAAAGTCTGGATGGGTGTCTATCTCTGGCACCCCGCATGGCATGTACACCTGGCGATGACCTCCTGCCTCGGCGTCAAGGTCAGCGCCGACACCGGCTACCACCTCCTCTAGTGTGGGTGTGTGTAGGTCTTGCACCTGTGATGCCTGCGCTATCAACTCCACCGATGCCTGCTGCGCATCCAACCTGTCCGACTTGAGCCTCCGCTGTATCTCATCCACCGCTGCCGATAGCCTGTTGACCTGCGACTTCTCCCGCACCTGGCGGATGTGCTTGTCCATGCTTGCGTCCACCGCGTACTCGTCACCGATGGCCGAGATGTACATCAACTCCCCGCAATCCTCATTGTTGCTGGAGTTCAGGTGCTGCACCACGCTGGGAATATCGACGGGCATCTGCGCACGATGGCGTTGACGCAGCAAGGTAAACAGATTGGAGTGACGCCTATCTCCAAACTCCTCTGGCGATAACTCCACCCTGTCAATGGAGATGTTGCCATTCATGATTGCGGATAGGACTACTGCTTCGCTGCCCCTCATGCCTGCCGCCTAAGGATAGCGAGCACGTTGTCGGGGTCTGTTACGTTCTCATTAAGGTAAGCAACAAAGGCTTCGTCACCCTCTCGCCTTGCGTTCTCTGCCGCTGCCCGGTTGCGCATCCAGAAGGTGGTCGCAAGTCCAAGCGTTGAGGTATCCGCCTTAGGATTTTCAACTTCACCGATGACACGTTTGGCATGACGCATGGCATCGACCGCATCGAACCACTGCGGCAGGTTCTTTGCCCTGAGGAAGTAAGCAGACTTGTTTGCTGGTACGGTGCGGTGCCACTCAAGGCTGGGCTCTGTCCAGAACAAAGTCCATGCATCCAACAGGTGCTGCGCGTCGGGCGCTTCCTTCATGGCTCGCTCGAATGGTTTGCGCCAGGTCTTCCACTTCAGTGGCCTGCCGTCTGGCGAATACTTAATCCTGATTGCATTGAACTGGGTGAAGAGTTCTTGCGATGTCATTTTGTTTCTGTCCATTTTTTTTTCCCTATTAGTTAATTGAATTAGTTCATGAGATAGTTCGGTTGTCACTGTGACACCCTTTAGTGTCAGGCTGACACCCTTTAAGTGTCCCTGTGACACCCTTTCTTTGGTGTCAAACCGTCCCAACTTGACACGGTATCGCCCTGACTTAGCCCTTCCTCCCTTCCGGGTAGTGGTCAACGACAGCCAGCCCGTAGCAATCAGAATATTCCTGGCCCTGATGACCGAGCTCTTGCTGGATGAGGACCACGTTTGAATAGTCTCATTGCCTGGCCACGCCACACGCACATCATTCATGTGCGACCAGTAGCATAGCCATACCAGCTTAGATGTGGGGGACAGGTCGCTCTTCATCAGCGCCTCTCTCATCTTCCACTTAGTCATTGAATGTCCCTCCCCATTTCTGAGGAGGGCCAATCAACTAACGGGAACCCCATGCCAGAGATCACCATACTCTTCATACCGCAGGCTCCAGCCGAATGCAAACGTGAGGCTCTTCACCCTTAGCTGCGTATAGTTTACTTGCCTCGATGAGTACAATCTGTGCGTCATCATTCATCACTACGTCAAGGCCATCGCTGACAGACTTGATGCAGTTGTCTAAGTCCGGGCGACTTATCTTCCACATCCTGCCCTCGGGGTCAGCCTTCCTAAGCAAACGCTTCGGACGCTTGAAGATACAGGTCACCTGCAACTTCAATGCACCGTGCATCGGGGCGAATGTCCATTGCTTCTTGGCCAGGCCAGAGACAAGGGCTTCGTATTGCTTGGTCTTCTTAGGTGTATAGGTGTGGCCAAAGCTTGTGACCCTTGGCCTTGCCTTAGCAACAGGCTGCCCCGGTATGATTAGTTCCAACATCATTGGGACAACCTCTTTAGCATTAGCTTTATTTGTCTGTCGGTCAACTCAAGGGACTTGGTTAAATCCCACAAGACATTTGCACCAGGCGTGCGGCGTCCGTCCTCCCAATGAGCCACCGCTGCGTGAGTTACCCCACACATTTGTCCCAACTCTTGAAGCGTGTACTTCAGGACACGGCGTCTTGTTTTAATAAGTTCCGGCAATGTTTTTTCTGGCATCGTCATAAGTTTCTCCTTTTTATTATTGACACTGTAAGTCACAACGTATAATACTGCAAGTACCAATCAACAAATGAGGTAAACATGCCAGTCAAACCAGAACTAGTGGTGGTTCACAAACCATCCTACCAACCTTTCGCAACTAGAGCACATGAGATTCTTCAGCGAGCTCATGATGCCTTAGCCTACATCGAGATGGAATCGATGGACCTCCACTATCAGGTGGATGAACGTCTCAGCTCAGACAAGTTCGACTTCGAGCAGCACTCATACTTCGATGACCTCACCGATGAGGAGAAGGATGGCCTCTATAAGATGAGGGATGCTGCCATCCGTGAGAACACTGCGCTTGAGGCATTGTCCCGCAAGCTACATGACATCGTCAACGCATTGACTAACGCCTTAGGCAAGGTGGAGGACTACCGATGAAACTATTACAAGAACACTTCCCCGCACTCAAGAAGATTGACGGCATCACCATGCTAAGTGGCAAGCCGTACATCAATCACCCTGGCCTGCTCTTCCTGGCCAAGGGTAAGATACACTCCAAGACCACGCGCATGCTGCCCATCTCCAACGTCGAGAAGGGTGACTTCTACTTTGAATGCACAATAGTCACTGTCGATGGGCGTACATTCAACGGTCATGGCAATGGCAACAGTGGCAACATCAAGGGTGTGGCCAAGAACCGTGCCTTTGAGATGGCCGAGGTTCGCGCACAGAACCGTGCCCTGCGTGAGATGCTGGCGCTGGGTGACACCACCGCTGAGGAGATAGATGAGGGTGCTGCGCTGCATGGAGATGCCGAGGCAACTGGTCTGCCCAATAAGAAGCCAGACATCCCAGCTACGGGCCTTGGTCCTTACCTAGAGGACGAACCAGATGGAGGGCCTGTTTACGCCTCGGCCGGTGAACTCGAAGCGTATCGGAGAGCTTCTTGGGTTAAGCCGATCCCTATTGATGAACTCATTGATAGAGACAGGCGCAAATCGGAGGCTCGCGCAAAGCCACACGCCAATGACTGGGAGGACCACCGCGTGAGATTCATGGTGGCCATCAAAGAGATTGGCTTCAAGTACGAACTGGTCTGCTACATCATGGAAGTGATTGGCAAAGACAGACCATCACAGATGAATGAACTTGGCAGGGCCAAACTGCTTGGATGGCTTGGCAAGATGAGCAAGCAAACCAAAGACAGATACAAGGATGACTACAAGGTCAACGTGCTTGGCGCACCAAGCAAGGGAGACACCAATGTCTAGTAGCTACGAGTTAGTAATGGAAGCAGGCAAGCTCATGATAGAGCTGGAGGAATCAGGTGGTGTCCTGTCCGAGGAGGCAGAGGCAAGGCTCGACGCCTTTATCAAGGGCAGTGGCGATAAGCTTGGTGGTATCCGCGCAGTCATTGACCGCTTCAAAGCCGAGGCCAAACTACACAAGGACATCAAGGATAGGCACGCAAAGAAGCAGGCAAGCCTCACCAAGGCAGCCGATAGACTAGGCAAACTCGCTGTCTCCCTACTCCAGGCAAGAGAAGAGATGGGTGAAGAGCCTGTGGCAGAGGGTGACTGGGGCAAGGTGTCCATCCGTACCAGCCAAAGCGCAGACGTAACCGGCACTCTCGAAGAGATACCTGTTAAGTACCTGACAGAACAGCCACCAAAGGTGGACAAGAAGCAAGCACTCAAAGACCTCAAGGCTGGGGAGTCCATCCCCGGCATACAACTGGTGATAAAGCAATCACCGAACTGGAGATAGAATGAATGTCGTAATCCTATCAGGAGCTCTTGGGCAAGACCCCAAGCAGAATCCAAACAAGACAGTGTGCAACCTGCGTATGGCTACCAATGCCAGGGCAAAGGTTGACGGCGAGTGGCAGGATGTCACCGAGTGGACCAACGTCGTCGTCTTCGGCAAGCGCGGTGAGAACGTCGCACGCTTCCTGAAGAAGGGCAGTGAGTTGACCATCAACGGCAGGCTTCAGACTCGTTCGTATGAGAAGGATGGACAGAAGGTCTGGGTTACCGAAGTGGTAGCCAACGACGTGAAGTTCCACGGGAAGAGAGAGACTGGAGATTCAGACGTAGTAGAAGAGTTTGGATTCTAGTTGGTTGGGAAGGCGGCAGGGGCTCACGCTCCTGTCGTTACCCACTGAGGGGATATGAATGAGTTGGCACTATTTGCTGGAGCAGGAGGAGGCATCCTGGGAGGGAAGCTCCTTGGATGGCGCACCGTCTGCGCTGTTGAGCTTGCTCCCTACGCACGGCGAGTCCTGCTCGCAAGACAAAGAGATGGAATCCTGCCACGCTTCCCCATCTGGGATGACATCCGAACCTTTGACGGCAAGCCCTGGCGTGGACACATCGATGTCATCAGTGCCGGGTTCCCTTGCACACCCTTCAGTGTCGCTGGCAAGCGAGAGGCTGGAGACTCAGACAAGAACATGTGGCCTGACACCCTCCGCGTCATTCGCGAGGTACGACCCAAGCACCTCCTGTTGGAGAACGTACCAAACCTCCTTGCTCAATCTCACGGGTACATGCACACCATACTCGGAGGGCTGGCCGAGAGCGGGTATGACTGTCGATGGGACTGTGTGCCTGCGTCAGCCCTTGGAGCCAATCACCAAAGAGACAGGCTCTGGATTGTTGCCCACCATCACAGCGCAATCTTACGGAACGAATCAGGGCGGGGCAGCGGGCAGGGTAGGCAAGGTCAGGATGTCGTTGCAGTCAATGGCTCGCATGAACAAGTGGCCGACGCCGACCGTTCAAGATGCGAGCAACAACGGGGGGCCTTCTCAATTCCGCCGCAACTCTCTGCCGCTGAACGCCCAGGTTGGTGGGAAGTTGAACCCGCAGTGGGTCGAGTGGCTGATGGGCTGGCCCATCGGGTGGACAGACTTAGAGCCCTTGGCAATGGACAAGTACCAGCAGTGGTACACTTCGCATGGAGAAACCTATCATGATAAAGTCATTTGACTTCACCTTCACCGTCCGCTCCTTTGGGAACAACCCTGACGAAGCCTTCCAGGCTTTACAAGAGGAGCTTGAAGACAGCCTGTGTCCGCTCTTCCGGGGCTTCGTTGACTACGAACAGGTATCAAAGGAGGAGACAGACAAGGAGGTTCAAGAGCTCATGCTGTCCTATGCCGAGGAGTCTATCTTGGAATCATTAGACATAGGTGAAGCATAGATGAAACCAGATATTGATTACATTGCATCTGTGTCCGGTGGAAAAGACAGCGCGGCAATGTGCTTACACCTAAAAGAGTTGGGCATTAAGCATAGGCGAATCTTCTTTGACACTGGGTGGGAGCACCCCGAACTCTATCGCTATCTCAAGGACGAGTTGCCTCAAGCAATAGGGGAGATTGAATGGGTTGTAGCCCCGTTCCCCGATTTAGACCAGCAGCGTGAAGAGGTTGCGTTGAAGTACGAGTCCAGACTTGGACATCAATCCGCCATGATTCGCTGGATTCTGTACAAGACAATGTTCCCAACCAGAACGCGACGGTGGTGTACTGAACACCTGAAGATAAATGCTATCAAGACTTTCTTCCGAGAGAACGACCTGATGTTGCCGGTCAACACAGTGGGTGTGCGAGCAGAAGAATCAACCTATCGCTCCAAGCTACCTGAGCGTGAGTTGTCCACATCCTTGGACTGCATGGTGTGGCGACCCATACTGAAGTGGTCAAAGCAGGATGTCATCGACATCCATAGCCGCCATCAAGTCAGGCCGTGTAGCTTGTACCTCAACGGAGCGGAGCGCGTTGGCTGTTGGCCTTGCATATTCAGCAGGAAGTCTGAGGTTCGCTACCTTAGTGAGACAGACACAGTGCGCATTGATTTGATACGAGACTTAGAGGCTGACGTTCAGGTTCTCAAAGATGCCTGGAATCTGGAGAGGCATGGGGTTGACACCCTTGGCAGGGGGCATGAGCCGCCCACCTTCTTCGGTGACAAGGCTGGGTTGAACATGGCAACGATTGACCAGACTGTTGAGTGGGCAAAGACTTCGCGCGGTGGGAAACAGACCACGATGTTTAGACAGGATGAGATTGAACCTGGCTGCATGAGTTGGGGACTATGCGATACAGGAGGATTAGCATGAAGAGACTGGCCTACCAGAAGTGTGAACAGAGCGGATGCCGCAGAGAGGGCACCGTCATGGTGAGGGATAAGAACGACTACTTCATTGCTGTCTGTAAAGAGTGCTCTGCTAAGAGGAAGGTGCCGGTTGGAGCACACCAAGGGAAGCTAGTGTGATAGCTTACGCCAGCTGGACCGGCACAAAGTCTACGCTTTCTGTCCTCCAGTCTGGACACTGGAGACTGCTGATGTCACCGGAGACATTGCGAAGGTGCAAGGGGAAAGCGCGACCCAAGTGGAACGATGGAACCTATGCTCCCTACTGCCTGGACAATGGGGCGTGGAGTTGTTTCCAACAACAGAAGCCATTCGATGAGGACGGATTCCTGTGGGCATTGGAAGAGATAGGACATGGGGCTGACTTTGTTGTGGTCCCTGATATTGTAGAGGGTGGGCTTGAGTCCCTGGCTTACTCTAAATCCTGGCTTCCAAAGCTCATAGGATATGATGTCTTACTTCTCATTGCCGTCCAAGACGGGATGTCAACTGAGGATGTGAGCCCACTACTGGGCAAGAACATCGGCCTCTTTCTTGGTGGCTCCACTGAATGGAAGCTCAACTCTCTGCCTGAGTGGGGAAGGGTAGCCAAGGAGAAAGGCTGCTACTTCCATGTCGGCAGGGTCAACTCCATAAAGAGAATCAACATGTGTGCAATGGCAGGAGCTCACTCGTTTGATGGAACATCAGTAACCCAATTCCCCTGCACGTTTACCAGATTGAACAACGCTACAAACCAACAGACTCTTTGGAGTACCCTATGCTAACGATACTTTTCAGCGGTGGATTTGATTCCATGGTTCTTGCCGAGAAAGCAAAGAACGAAGGGCTATCATTCTGCCTACTGCACTTCTCCTATGGGCAGGGTGCATCAGCACAAGAGGCTTCCGCCTCCCTTCGATGGGCACAGAAGAACGACATCCACATAGAAAGAAAGATTGTTTCCCTGTGTGGGCTTCAGTCAATGAACACTCCACCCGGCAGCGCAGGCCCCCGTGTCATACCGGGCAGGAACCTCTTACTGATCTCACTGGCTATCAACTATGCAGCAGCCAATGGCTCTGATTGCGTATGGTATGGAGCCACAAGAGATGACTGGGAAGACTACCCCGACTGTAGACCTGAGTTTGTTGACAGTCTCAATGCGCTATCCATCAAGGATGTGGGGGTCAAGGTACAGGCACCGTTCATTGAGCACACAAAGAAAGACATCGTCTTGTTGGGCGGCGAGTTGGGAGTATCTGCACAAGACAGTTGGTCTTGCTACTCCCCCTTGGTTGGGTTGCCATGTAATGAATGCAACTCTTGTGTTGCAAGAGCAGCTGCTTTTTACTTTGAAGCAGGGTAGGCCAAGGCACCTATCGAAAAGCCTACAACAATCCCTACCGCTGCCCACTCCAGGCGCGAAGACCAAGTAGACCAGACAGTAGGCACCTGGGATTTCAGCACCTCCTGCTCTGCCACCGCGACATCCTTCCAAGAGTCTAACTCAACGTAGTATCCGACCAATGATGTGGGTAGTACCAGACCATTGCACAGCACGACGCCCGTAGCAGGCTCTACAAGG
>Ga0080013_1002384_pt1 | contig 22203 bp, 30 predicted proteins | sample ETNvirenome_6_85_FD_69236 | JGI IMG/M metagenome (GOLD analysis project Ga0080013, IMG submission 69236) | Marine viral communities from the Pacific Ocean - ETNP_6_85 (SPADES assembly) (version 2) | ecosystem: Environmental > Aquatic > Marine > Oceanic | place: Pacific Ocean | collected 2013-06-19 | reverse complement strand
CAAGCAGGTGGCGCACCATATACCTGATTGCCATCATCTGCCTTGGCGTTGGCACGTTGGTGAGCAACTCACGCTGTGCTGTGGTTGAATATGTGAACTCTTTGATGGTGAAGTATTTGCCCAATGGTTTCATTGCTCAACCCCTTGCTTGCCTGTTGGTGTGATGGTGTACGCAAAACTGTACCCGCCTGTGCGCTCGTCAACAAACTTGGTGACAAGTCCACGCTCAACCAGTGTGCCCAATGTCTGCCTGATAATGCCATCCACATCATCCAGTTGTGCTGTGACCTCTTTGACGCTCAACGCATCATCAGTGTCTGCCAGCAATCGCAACACCCTCCATTGGATCTTGCCCATTGCTCTTGTGCCCTGCTTGCGCTTTGGCCTTGGTTTGCTCATCGCTCACACGCCCATACACGCACTTTGGCACGCTCCCAGTTGATGATGGCAGCATCTGCATTGTCATCACCTGCACCCAACTCCTCAAGCGCAGCAGCCAGCCCTTGGCCAGCCTCAAGCAATGCAGCACGCTCTTTGATCAATTCGTCACGGAATACCAATATGCGCTCAAGATCAAGACAGTTGGCAGTCACTGTGGGGTGTTTGTCCATCTTGCCACTGCCCCAATATGTGCCGCCGTTATAGCGCAGCAACGCCTTGGCGTGCAGGCCGCGCATGCGTGACACAGCATTGTTGATGCGCTCTGCGCTTGCAGCCTCTTGTGCATGGTGCGCCTCACGCTCTTTGATGGCCGCCTCAATCTTGGCAACAGCCTCATCAATGCTGCGCTGCTTTGCTGCACGCTCCTCTGCGCTCATCTCTGCTTTCTCTTCTTTGTCATCACTCATGATCTTGCTCCATTGTGAACATACTGCACTGGCCATTGCGCTCTGCCTCTGACCTCTCACCACTTGCGCCATTTAGCCACTCGCCTGTGCACAGTGCGTGTGCTGGCAAAGGCAATGAGGTGGCCACCATCCTTGAGCACGCGCAGGCACTGCTTGCCCCATTCAACACTGGGCACTGAGTGATCCCACCCCTTGCCCATGAATCCAATGCCATAAGGTGGATCGCATACAATGGCATCAACAGAGCCATCTGGCATTGCTGCCATGGCCTTGATGCAGTCATCCAATATCAATTCAATTTTCATGGGGTGTCCTCCCTGTCTGTGAACATAGTGTGCTGGCCGATCCAATTCAACCCACATGAGCCTGTGCGCCCGTGCCGGTTCTTTCTCACAATGGCCTCTGCGTGCTTTTCTGGCTCCTCTTCGTTGTATACGTGGCCACGGTACAGCATGATCACGGCATCTGCATCTTGCTCAAGACTGCCACTCTCTCTGAGGTCTGACAAGATTGGCCGCTTGTCTTTGCGCTGCTCAAGCCCTCTGTTGAGTTGGCACAGTGCAAAGACGACAATGCCCAACTCCATTGCAGCCACTTTGATTGCTCTGCTGATCTCGGACACCTCTTGGTATCGGTCAGCCTGTCTGCCGCCCATTCTCAGCAGTTGCAGGTAGTCAATGACCACCACCCTCACACCATTGCTGTCAACCAGCCTGCGCACCTCTTGCAACAACTCTGGCAATGTCAGACTTGGCCTGTCCTCGATGTATAAGGGCAGATCGCCAATCACCTCCTGAGTGCAATCCAGTTGTGCCCACTGCTCTTCAGTCAGATGCCGCTGGCGCAATGCACTGAGTGGTATGGCACACCTGCTTGTGAGCAATCTGGTGGCCACCTCCATGCGGGTCATCTCAAGGCTCACAAACATGGCAGGCACACCATTGCTGGCACAGTTGTCTGCCACATTGAGCGCAAATGCACTCTTTCCCATGGCTGGCCTTGCAGCAATCAGCACCATGTGCCCTGCTTGGCTACCCTCAAGCAACGCATCAAGCCCCTTGAACCCTGACCAGACACGATTGTCTGGGCTGGTTGCTCTGCCCTCCATCTCATCAAAGAGTGTGGGCAAGTAGTCTGTGATGTGAATTGCAGCCAATTGATCACCCCTGTGCAGCCTCTTGCCTGCTGCATCCACTGTATCAGTAACAGCAACCAAGGCTGCTGGCAGGTTGCCAATCGGATCATTGCCAAGGGCAGCCATCACTTTATTGGCTCCAAGGTACAACTCACGGGCTGCTGCCAACCCTCTCACCTGCTTTGCATAGTATGGCAGTGATGTCTTGGTTGGTGACTCTGCGCACATGGTGCACAACTCATGCACCTGCATGTGGTCATCTTGGTTGACGATGCGCATTGACAGAGTGATCAAGTCAACTGGCTCACGCGCTGCGTGCATCTCTGTGACCAACTCAAACAGTGATGACAAGCGAGGATCTTGCAGGTCACTTGGTGCAACCAGTTCTGTCACGGGTCGCCACATGTCTGGTGCTGCAATTATGCCTGCCATCAATGCCCTCTCTAATTGTGGGGCAACTGGTGAATCAATCATGACTGGTCAACGGGCACATCTTCCCATGACTTGTGCAGTGCATCACGCTTTTGCATCATGGTTTCCATCAATGATATGGCATCCAATGCTGGCAGGTTGCCATTGCGCCTTGCAGAACGTCTGAACGTCTTGGCAGCCCGTTGGCCATCCTCATTGAATCGCACAACCAGTGGCTTGTGTATTGCCCTCTTTGACGGCCTTGTGTCCACGTATCCCAGCATAATCATGTTGTTGATCGTCTTGAATACTTTGCCAGTTGGCAGGCGCATCTTTTTGGCTAGGTGTGGAATCGTAAACGCACCAAAATCAGGGTGATTGTCAAGCCAGATGCACACCCTGCGCAGTGTCTCACCTTGTTGCCTATACTTGCGCATCCTTGCCTCCAATGGCTGCAACCCACTCAATGCCTGCCTGCCTGATGTAGTAACGATGGCCACGCATGTTGGTTGGGTCTTGTGTCCTGCTTGCATACCCTCTGCCGATTAAGCCAGCCAAGCCAAGGCGCACTGTGGATGGTGGCAGGTCTTGGTTGAGTTCAATGACAGAGCACCCTGCCGTGCCAGCCTGTGCCAAGTGCATCATCAGCACCCGTTGGTGCTTGCCAAGTTTCGGTGTTCTCATGATTGCCCCTTGATTGCTTTGAGCCCTCTGTTGATTCTGTCAGTTGCTGCCCACTCTGTGCCCTGCTCTGTGAGTGCATAGGTGTCTGCCAGCCTGCCACGGCCTTGCCGCGTGCTTGGGTCTGCTGGTGTTCTGCTTGTGAAGCCTGACCACATCAAGGCTCTCAGTGCATAGTTGGCAGTTGCTTGTGGCATGCCAAGGTGCTCTGCTGCTTGTGGGGCTGTCATTGCACCACGCCTGTGCATCATTCTCATCAGTTGCTTTTGTCTTATGCCCATAGCAGCACCGCCTGTGCAAAGAGTTGCATGCAAGGGTAGAACGCCACCCACACTGCCAGTGCCCAGCATAGCATGGCAAACTTCTCATGCTCTGGCTCGTACAGGAAACCAAGCAGTGCAAGATTGCCTGCCATCATTAGTATCACAAAGTTAATCATCATTTGTTGTGTCCTCTGTTGTTGTTATTGTTTAGCAATGAAAAAGTCAGTGGTGCTGCCATTCATTGTGACACCATCTTTGTGTGTCAGCCCAATGCAGTAACCATTGTCTGTGCATTTGATTATGTATCGGCCAATGTTGTCAAGGATCACAACGTATGCCTTGGTTGCCCAGTGCACAGTGTGGCCTGCTGCGATTGCTGCTTTGATCTCTTGTAACGTCATTCTGTGGTGTCCTTTGTTCTCTTTGAAGGCCAGCACCGTGCCAGCCTCATGCCAAGAGTATAAAGGTTTATACTACAAGCACGCAACTGTTTTTAACTATTAGCGGCCAAGTATTCTGCAAACTCGCTTGATAGGTCGCCAGTTTTGGCTGCAATAAATCCACCACCTGCATCAAGTGCTTTGAGCAGTAAGTTGTGCAATTGCGTATCTGAGTGCATGCGCCACAAAGTGACACCATCTGCCCTTGGTGGTGATTCGTGTGAGGTGCAGAGTGCTGTAACGTGTGCCAATGCTGCTGCCTGTGCAACCTGTTTGGCATTGCCCATGGCCTCAACTGCTTTGCGCTCTTTGGCATCAAGGGTGTCAATGCCTCCACTTCTCAATACCATCATCAGTGCAGCAGGTGGCACACGGTAGGGTGTGCCATTCCTGCGTGATCTGGTCTTGACCTTTGAACGCTCCACAACTGTGCCCTGTTGGGCAGATTCATCAGATAGGGCAGAATGGGTGACACTGTGTCGTACCCCCTGTGACACTGTGTCACCCCCCGTGTGATCCTGTGTCACACCCCCTGTGACATTGTGTCGCACCCCGTGTGACTCTGTGTCACTCCCCTCAAGGCTTGCAATGCGCTCCTCATATAGTGTGGCTGGCCTCTTAAACTCTGCAAGATGTCTGATGTGCAATTGATAATCTGATGTCAGCCCGTGCCACCTGTGCACAGTCAGCAGTTGCATGGCCTCCAACTCTTTGATTGCACGTTGCAGTGTGCGCCTTGTCAGGTTGCAATCTCTTGCAAGGGTTGAGAGTGCAGGTGCATACTTGCCACACCTCCACTTGGTTGAATCGCAACGCAGTGCAATGGCCAGCAATACCAATCTGTTGGTTGCTGATATGGTTGCATCACACTCACGTATTGCACGCATCACGTCGAGTGCTTTCATGCTGCACCACCTGTGATTGTTCTGCGCAACTCGTATGCTGCCACAACCTCATGATCTGACAGTTGCAGAGCGTGACACCAATCAGCCAAGTGGTTCGGGTTTGGTATGGTCAAACCGATCTCCCACTGACTGACTGACTGCCTCGATACGCCAATGACCTTGGCCACCTCGCTGGCATTGATGCCTGTGGTTGCCCTCTTTGCTTTCATATATGTGCCCAACATGATTGCCCTCCATTGCTTGACAATCTCACCATAGTGCAGCAATAATGACGTTGCAAGCAACAGGTTGTCTGTTGCCTCAACTTGACAAAGGACACCAAGCAATGATCACATCCGAATCAATAACAGCAATCAGTGCAGCACTAGCCGTTGCACAAGGCCAATTAACAGATCCAACCAAGGGCAGAACTGCTAACACTGGATCATTCAAATACGCATACGCATCATTGCAGGATTGTCTGCCCGTTATCCGTGCAACTCTGTCTGCCAATGGTTTGGCAGTGGTGCAGGAATGTGCAGATACTTGTGTGACTCGATTGGTGCACAAGTCTGGTGAGTGGATTGAGACAGAGTATCCACTTGACATGAATGGTGGCAGGCTCAAGGGTGCACAAGCACGTGGCAGCGCAGTGACATATTCACGCAGATACTCATTGATGGCGTTGCTTGGATTGGCAGCAGAGGATGATGATGGCCATGCTGCAAGTGCTCCAAGGCCAGCCCCTGTGCGGCAAGCACCTGCCAAAGTGCAAGCACCAACCAAGCACATCAAAACTCATGCCGATTATCTCAAAGCACTGCCTGCTGCGCTAGGTGACAACAAAGAATCAGTCAAAGCCAAGCAAGGCACAATGGCAGAGGTTGTTGACCAATGGCTTGAGGCAGAGGATTGGGGCACTGCTGGCAATATGGGGCAGCAAAAGTTGACAGGGTTGGTGCACTTCATCTCATCACCAGCAGGGCAGGCCAAGTTGCGTGCATGGTTGGCAGCATAGTCATGCCAATCTATGAATACAAGTGCAAGTGTGGGCACAAGTTTGAGAAGTTGATGAAGCACGATGCACCAACGCCTGCCTGCCCTAAGTGCAAGCATGACAAGCCAGTCAAGCAGGTCAGTGTTGGATCATTCAGGTTGGCAGGTGGTGGTTGGGAGAGTGATGGGTATCACAAGCCCTGATCACTCTCTGAACCCTTGCCGCTTGCGCAGCCACTTGAGATATTGTGCAGCCTCTTCAACGTCCCATATGCACCGCACGCGTTCGTGCTTGCTGGTTGCAGTGGGGTTGAGAATCGTGGTGCAACTGCTGCCCAACTCATGATCATACCAACCACCAGCATCTGCATATGCATCACAATACTTGTACCCGCGCACAGTCATTGACCATCTTGGTTTGCCATCCATGCCCTCATGGATGTGCTGTGCCCAATGGTGTTTGTGGCCACTCACATATATGTCTGCCCATGGATCCATCTTGCTGGCTTTCATTACGCCGTGCACCCTGTTCCAACTTGATGATCCTTTGAAGTCATGACGCGCCATGATCCTGATTGGGTCACCTTTTGGAAATGTCAACTCAATACGGGCTGTGCCTGCTGTACAGGTGGCAACGCTTCCACGCTTGAGAATCTGCCGCATCAATGTGCTGCCATGGTTCCAACTGTCATGATTGCCAAGGATCACATATAGCCATGGCACTGAGTGCAACAGCCACTCTGCCAGCCTGACACCCTCTTCAAAAGTTGATGATTGATCTGCATACAATCGCTGTAACGAGCCAACCCAGTTGTTAGTGGTGTCGCCAATGTTGCCTGCATACATGCCCTCTGTCTTGCTGATAGTCTCCACTGCCTTGATTAACTCAGGCCAGTTGCAACCATCTGCATCAACGTGTGGGTCACCAAGGTGTGTGATGGCAATTGCGCCGTGCATGCGCACTCTTACGTTGGTGATTTTTTCGCGCTTCTTGCGCTCGTATTTGTCTCTGAATACTGCCGTGCGTCGTTGGATTAAATCCTTGACTGGGTTGGCCTCTGGGTGATCCCATGCCAAGCCCTCTGCAAAGATCTCTGCTTCTCGATCCCATGAGCGCAATGATGGCAATCTCTCTGGCTTGCCGCCTTGCTTTGGTATTTGCAGATCGTCATTGCCTGACATCAATGGCTGGTGTGGTGTTCGCTCTTTCATCATGCGCCATATGATGCGCCCAGTGTGGTTGCCCTTGTGCTCTCTCTCTTTGACAAGGCGCAGGAACTCTGCGTGCTTAATTTTGCCAGTGTGCACATCTGAGTGCAGATCACTCAACCTCTCAAACAGTTGCAGGTGTTTTGGTTCTGTGCTCATGGTGTCCTCTGTGCTTGGTTATATCAACATCATGCAGTGCTCTGATTGTTTGCAATCTCCTCAATGCGTGCACGCAACTTGGCCAGCTCATCTGGTTCACCACTCAACCTGATATTGATTGTGGGTTGGTATTGCTGTGCCGCTCTGCATATCTTTCTGGCCTCACGCCAGATCATGCCACCAATGACCAGCACAAGCCCACTAGGTGACAGTGCTGAAATCATTTGTATGGCGTTTAGCGTTTCCGCGTCAAGATTAGGTGTCATCGCTCTCAATCTCAACAACAGAGGCATCAACGTATGCCTGTCCAAAGATGTATGAGATCACAATTGCGCTTGATGCTGTCATTGCCTCAACTGGATCAATTGCACCTGTGAACACTGTGAGAACAGTGGGAACCAATGCACCTGCTAAGGCCATCCAAAATTTGCGCGACTTGAATTTTTCCATGTGTGTACTCCTATGTGCCGTCATCGTTGAGGTCAGTCGGCACGCCCGTACTATACCCACTGCGCCCAACGTCCTCAACCAACTGCAACCCAATCAGCATCCTGCCACGGTCGGTACGCGACACAGAGCGCACAAGCGCAACCTCACTGTCAATGTGCACACTGGCATCTGTGATGGTTACAACATCGCCAATGCGCAACCATGCAAAGTGTTGCGGCACTTCATACTTGACCAACCTGTGCGTGAATCCCTTAGCCAATGCCCACCAACTCAACACCCTTGTTGCAGTGGCTGCATCATACACAACATCACTGCTGACTTGCAGCATGTTGGTGTTGCTGTACCTGCTTGCACTGGTCTGTGTGTGCACACTGTGCATCTCGTTTTTTGCGCGTGTGGTTTGGTCTGCTGGCCTGATGATGGTGGTGCGCCTGTGCTCACCATCGCCATCATCATATGCCCAATCAAGTTGCATGTGCTGGTATGTGTCTGTTGGCAGTTTGTCATACTCGACAACGCCAGCACGCACAATGCCTGCACCTGCTGTGATGTGCTCAATGGCATCTGCCGTGGTTGCATCATGTCGCCACACAACTGGGTACAACCCATTACTGCCTGTGTGGATTGTCAGTGGCAGCAGTTCCAACAAATTCTCCTCAACCCATTGCCATGGGGTGACCTGTTCGTTGATGTACCCGTGTACCTGATACTCATTTAAGGCAGTGGTTGCTGCACTCCATGCTGCATGGTCAAATCGCAATGACGATCTGCGCAACATCCAAGTGATCAAAGAGCCTGCACCTGTGATTGGTGTGCTGCTCACATCATCGGGCAAACTTTCGCCATGTGTCCACCTCACCCAATACTCTGATTGCTGCCGAAACTTGGCATGCTCTGTGGTGTGCACACTGGTCATTGTGGCAATGGTTATGGGTTGGCCAAGGCTGTCAGTGGTTGCTGTCAGTGCCGCCGCTGCTGCATACCATGTGTCATCAACATTGGTGGCAATCGTCACCTGTGCTGTTGTGCTTGGCACGTGGTGGCCTGCAACAATTAGATCATCAATGTGCGTGCCTGCTGTGGCATCTGCCAAGATCGCTGGTGATTGCCTCAAGTTCTTTGTGCCACCAAGGGCAGTGGTATACTCGCTGACACCACCAAAGGGCAAAGGGTAGAGATCGCCATCATTCTCCCAGCCATCGCGCCCTGTCTCATCTGATATGGCAGCAGTTGCCGCCGGTATCAACGCGCCATCATCAAAGGGGTGCTCTTCTAATGTCAGGCTCACAGGCTCATCTTTGTCACCATATTGTGGCTGACTGATCACGCCATCAATTAACACGTGCCGATCATCAAAGGATTGGCCACGCACATGCAACGCCAACTCACCTGTTGCTGCACTCAGGTCATGACCTTGGCTCACAAGCAATGCCACATCACTTGGCCACATTAGATCAAGTGATGCACTCAACATGTCAGGTGACTCACCAAACGACGGCAACACCTGCTCAACCTCAAGCCCCTCAAGCCCACCATCAAACTGCTGCACATCACCACTGGAATCTGTCAGTGCAATTGGCTCTGATGACCAACGCCACAACCTGCCTGCTACTCGATTGACAGCAGCCACACCAGATCATTGGCAAGCAAGTCACTGCGATTGTGCAACATCTCACACCTCCTCTTGTATGGTCAGCGTTGCCACCCTCACAACCTCATCAACCAACTCATCACCCTGCACACCCTCAATGGCAACAGGTGTGACAACTCTGCCAAGTATCAACTCAGCATCACGGTTGAGCACTGCAAGTGGTGTGCCATTGGCAAACCTTGCAACCCTTGGCAGATATACAACGGGCACATCTGCCCCATTGATGCGCTTGGCAATGCCCTGCATCTGCATGGCTGTGCTGCCCATAACTGTCACCGCCTCTGCACTTGCATCATCTGACGCTTGCGCAAAGTCAGGATCTGCATTGCCTGCTGCGTTGGTGGCCTGCGTCTGATCGATGGCATCACTCCATGCATACGACACCACGCGCCTTGGCGGTGCGTCAACCCTGCTGCGTGTGGTTCTGTCTCTTGCCTCAAGCACCTCTGTGCCTGCTTGCAACTCAATGGTTCTGCCCCAACTATATTGATCACCATGCAACACCACTGAGCCAACCAGCAATGTGCCGATCTCCCAGTATGCCTGTGGTGGCACTGGAATTGAGCCACTAGGCGTTGGGATTGTGATTCTGATGCCTGAGTATCTTGCGCCCTTAAGATCAAGCAGGATCGCCCATGAGCGCGGTACAATGCTGCCTGCGCTGCCTGCTGTGGCATCACCACCTGCAACACTGTCCAACTCAAGCACACAATGCTTGGTGCTGTTGTGTGTCCACTTGCCCTGTGAGTTGGCGCGAATCGTGCGCCCTGTGCCACTGCCAAAGAAAAAGTATCCATCAACCAATTCATTGGTATTGATGAATGGTTCTGGTGGGTCTGCCGGTGTCACGCCTGATGGCCTCACTGTGTCGCCTTGTCTCACATAGTCGAGTGGCGACAAGCCATCTGTTGCGCTTGCTGTGCCAAGGCTCACCCATGCAGTTGTGTCAAGGTCATAACCCTCAACCACCACCTGCCCAACATTAGTGCCAAAGAGCGCAATACCAAGTATGCCGTTGCCAATCTCGGTATCCGCAAGGCTGGTGAGTTGAAACGCAATCTGCTGCTGTGCTGTTGACGTGGAACGCCAGCCCACTCTTGGTGATGGTTGGCGGCCTGCAATCAATGCACGCTCAATCTCATGGTCATATCTGGTGGCAACTTTCCACTCATCACCACGCACTGTGCTGCCATTGGAGGCACTGACATATGCACCACTATCAAGCCATGATGGTGCTGCTGAGTAATCACGGCCAAGCAAGTCATCAGGGTTGGTGGGCATATCGTGCAAACCTTGGCCTGCCCACTCATCTGATACCCAACAAACATTGTACCATTTTGTGTTGGCTGTGCCTGCTTGACGGTTGCCAAACTCAATCAAGTGTGTGCCGGTTGCACCTGAGTTGTCAGATACTGCTGCACCCTTGACCAACTCAACCCACTTGCGATCCTCGCTGTTGTCACGCTGTCGCCACCAAACACTGCACTTGGCATCACCAACTGCAACCAGCAAGTCAATGCCTGCTGTGAGATCAATGCCACTTGTGAGTGTTGCCAAGTTACTACCTGCAACCTCATCACGGATCACCATGGCTGCTGTGCTGCACTGCACATCCACAATGTAACCAACACCGGCACTCTCACACTTGACCCGCAAGCCAGCACGATCTGAGGCAGTCGTGCCATCAAGATCAACCTCAAACGAGGCAAGCACAATGATGCCCTCCGCCGCTGTACCTGTTGGTGCAATGCTGAACTTTTTAAAGTTGCTACTGGTTGCAATCTCAAGGTATCCATTGGTGAGCGTTGCACCACCTGCACCCCCTGCTGTCCATCCCACATTGTTGGGCAGATCAAAGGGCAGCCACGTGTGCTCAAAGCCCACACGGGTCATCTCAGATCCGTACCTGTTTTCATAGGTTGGCATTGTGACTGTTGACCAGCCACCAAAGTATATTGCACCAAGGCTGTCATCCTCATTGGCTGGTGTTGCGTCCCAGTTGGTCATCATAACAATGCGCCCACCTTGCGCTGTTATGGAGTAGTCACGTGGATGTGTGCCAGTGTCGCTGACATTGTACACTGGTGACCAGCCTGATGCCAAAGAGCCTTGGCCATAAGTCTCCCAAGATCTGCCGCCCGTCGTTGACATTGTAATTGCAATGGCCTCCATGCCAGCAGATGCCGTTGCACGTGGATACACGTACACATACCCAGTTTCATCAACGCAAGCAGAGCAATCACCATCCACAAAGTATTTGTTGCCTGCATCAATCTCTGCCATGTACACTCCTGTTGTCATTGTGGACTGTGATGCTGCTGCTGTTAGTTTGCTGTATGCGTTGCCAATTCTCTTGGAATATGGTTTCTTAACAGCAAGGTCAATGTATACAAACAAAAAGCCACCCTGCACTGGCAGCACATCGTGCCAGTTGCCGCCAAGCCCTGCTGTATCTCCCCACACCTCAACACTTGTGAACCTGCTGCCAAGGTCAGCAGATGCCCACTGTTGGAACGTGTCACGCGCATTGGCACTGGTTGACGCTCTGCGCAGTTGGGTCACCAAGCAGATTGTGCCACCACTGTATGCTGCACGAATCCTGCCACACAGATACCCTGCCGTGCCAGCACCCTCTGTTGTTGAGTATGTGATTGCCTCATCAAGCACTGCCGGTTCACCCAATGCCCATGATGCACCATTGTCGTCAGAGTAGTATGATCGGATGTTGGCTTGGTTGGTGCTTGTATCGTACACCCAATAATAACAGAGCACCCTGCCACTTGGCATCAACATCAAGGCAGGTGATTGCTTTTGCAGTGTGGGCACATCGTTGGCAGTGGTGGACACCAGTACAGTTGACCATGTGCCTGCTGTTGATCTTATGCTCACCTCAATGCCATACTCAATCACTCTGTCAGTGTTGCGTGTATAGTAGGCGCACAACACCTCTCCTGTTGTTGTGGTGATAGCATTGGGTTGCTTGGTGTATTTGTGTGCACCACTGCCATCTGTCCAACGTACAACCTCAAAGCCTTGCAGCACGCTTGGCTGGTTCCACCCTCTGAACTCAGTTGCGGCATCTGCCTCATTGCGCCACACCCATGATGCGCCACCACCTGCAAAGCCACCACGCAATGTGCGCAGCCTGTATGCCTTATCTGCTGCCATGCTGCCTGATGTTCTCAGGGTTGCGCGTGTGCTTTGCTGTGGCTCTGGCACACCTGCTTGTGGCGTTGCTTGTGTGTATGTGCTTTCAGCATCCCACAATGTTGCACGCTCATCTGACAGCATCAACCCACGGAACTCTGTTGGTGTCTTTTCGGTTGCCATCTTATTTGCTCCTTGACTTGTGGCCAACTCTGCCTGTGCCCCTCAAGGCTTTGCGCAGTGGTGAGTTGGGCAATTGTATGTCTCGTTGAACCATAGCACCAAAAGCCCTGTGCTGGTATTGCTGTGTGACGATGATCTGACCACCACCACCTGTGCCACGGTTAAGTGCATCAAGGCCATCTGCACCAAGCCTTGCCATGCCTGCCTGACTCACAACGCCCTCTCCAGCTCTTGCAGTGATGTTGCGCTCATCAGGATTGAGAGCACCACCATGGCCAATCAAGCCACCTGCATGGAATGATGGTTGCTCCGATGCTATCAATGCCGCCTGTGAGCCACCCAATGCAAGTGTTGCAGCCACTAATGGTGGAGCAAATACGCCTGCCTGACTTGTTATTTTCATGACAGCAAGTGCAGTCTCAATGGCCACCGATGAGAGTGCTGCCGCTTTGGAAACATTGAAAGCAAATTTTGCTGCCTCAAGATTCTGCGCTGCACCCTCATCTGACAACTTGGCTGACCACTCTGCTGCTTGCTGTTCAAGGCTGGCCGTGTATCCCAATGCCATATCAAGGCCATCAACAATGGCCTGTTGTGCTTTTAGTTCTTGCTCAACTCGCTTGTCTGCCTCCTCTGCATTTTTCTTTGTGTGCCTCTCTTCGTCTTTTGCACGTTGATCTGCATATTCTTCATCTTGCTCACGCAACACTGCATACCTGTCACGACTTGCCTTTTCAATTGCGGCAGTCGTTGCCTCTTGTGCTTTGATCGCTATCTCTGCATTTTCTGGATGCTTTGCAATCAACTGATCAATCATGTCAATCTGATCTTGCAAGGCCACATCAATGGCCTGTAATTTGTTTAGTTGGTCGGCGTTGTTGGTCTTTATAATATCACCCAGTGATGCCTGTGATTGTGCCAACTCTTGTGCTGCTTCCTTTTGTGCGTCAAGTACTGCCTGTGCTGCCTCATCTGCCGCTGTTGCTGCCTCTGTGCTCTTGCGCTTTTTCTCGTTTGCTTGCACTGTTTTAGATGCCAAATCACCAGCCACATGTGCTTGACTTTTTAAGGTTTCCAACCTGCGCTCTTCAAGCACAACCTCATGGCGTAGCACAATCAAAGTTTTAGGGTCTGGGTCAAGGCTGAACCATGCACCTTTTTTGGCCTCTTCCAGCCGAAGCCTTTCCTTGCTGGCTTCAATCGCCTCCTCTTGCGCTTTTATTTCTCCATCAAGAGACTTCATTGCAGACTGCACAGAACGTTGCCGTGTTGCTTCAAATTCAGTGATTACGCCAGTTGCCTCTTGGAAATCACGATGCAAGTCGCGCATAACCTCTGACACTTTTTTGTGCGCTGCCGCTGTTCTCTCTTGTTGCTCCTCAAGCCTCTCTGCCTGCTCTACTGCTCTTTTTTCATCTTCACTCAATTTTGCATATGCTGCACCTAGTGCCAAGGCAGCAACACCCAATGCAATGAAGATTGGATTGCTGAACTTTATCGCCTTTCCAAGTGACTCTGTGCCTGCAAGCACATCACCTGTTACTCTTGCCATATCGCCAAGTGCAGGATTTACCAAGTCTAGGACTCCAGCGAATCCCATGAGAGTGCTATCAGCGTCACCTGCGCTGTCAGTAAATTGATTTACTGAGTCGCTAGTTTTATCAACCTGTGCGCCATACCCTTGCCATGCTTTCTTGCTGCCTGTCGCTGCTTTCTTGGCTGCTTTCTCGCTTTTCTTGAGTTCCTTGATCAACTCTTGGGTCATGGCCTTGGCTTCTTTATCCGTGATACCCGGTATCAATGCCAACTCTTTGCGTAGTTGGGTTAGGTTGGCTTTGATGCTGATCTCAGTGGTTGCCATGGCGTGTGCTCCTGTGCCCTATTTTACCGACTCCGCAAAAAGGTCTGCAAAGTCCTCTGCAAACTTGTTGCCTGCTTTGCGCATTGGAGATCTCACCAGCCTTGTTGCACTGTTAGTGTTGGATTGATCGTGCCGTGCGTTGACCATCCAAGCATAGCGCAACGGGTTGGTCACTATTGTCTCAAGGTCATCACCCTGCACACGTAACTCTGCACGCCATGCTGCCCTGCTTCGCCCTGTCTTAACTGGCCACTCATGCAGATCACGTGTGCCAGTTGCTGTGCCCACGTTGACCAACTTTTTTTGTGCTCTGCTGTATATCGTTTCAACTTTCCACGATGCGCCCCTTGGCTCTGACCCTTTCAGGCTGTCAACAATGCCCTTGCTGATTGCTCTGAGTTCTGCCAAGGCTGTGCCACTCACCTTGTCACCAAGGTCATCAATCCAACGCTCAATGCCATCATCTCTTGTGAATGTGATTTGATCGCTCATCTGCGCACCTTGCCTTGTGGGTTTAGGTGCACACGCCACCAAGCCAGCAGATCCACCTGTTGTACTTTACTCAACTGATAGAAACCACCCACCTGCATGTGACGGGCTGCTTCTATCTCATGAATCATGAAGTCGAGTCCTCCTCTGGTTCTATAAAATCCTCAACATCTGCAACCTCTGACTCAGCAATCAACTCTGCTGACAGTATGCCAAAAGCAATGCCACCTGCCTTGAGTACATCTTGCACTGGCTCACCACGTGCAACCAGCTCATCAATCACCTCTCCGCCGTAGCGCAACGGGTTGTACTCACAGCCAGAGTATTTGACTTTTGGCCTGCCAAGGCCACGCCAGCACGCACCAAGCGCAGCCCCAAAGGATCTGCGCCAGTTGCTGCTTGCGCTTGCTGTTATCTCATGACGTACAGTGAGAGAGGCAGGTGCACTGAGTGTCACCTCTCTCTCACCAATTTGCACTGTTGTTGGTTCTGCCATTGGTGTCCTCCTTTGGCTATTGTTTAACTGATAGCCATATCACCTGTGATTGCGCCATACACCGTGCCACTAAATGACAGTGTGTTTGGGTCAGATTCTGTGAAATCGACAGACAGTTCAACATCATCAAACTGGACTGCAATGTCTTGGGAATCGCCGAAATCAGTCCCCTCTAATCCGAGCAAGATCTTGAATGTCATCACATCTGCATTGGCTCCCAGTGTGGACACACGTGCAGCGAATGGTGCTTGGCCTAAGATCATATCAATGGCTGTGCCGCCGCTTGAATCTGTAAACTCTGACATCATAGCAGTGAATGAGATCGTTGGGAATGTGCGCGACGTATGGCGCACAGAGTGCAATGTGCCTCTGCTTTGATATGTGGTGGTGTCTTTGAGTTGGTCTTTGAGGCCACTGATGCTGAAATCAGCATTGTCAAAGTCCACCGTTACGGAGAGGGGACTCCCTGTGCCATCTTGGATTGATATGGAGCCTGCCCCAAATTGATTCTTAATTACTGAACTGGCAGCCATGATTGGCCTCCTTGATTACGTGATTGGATAGAAGTGTTGCACATCGTATATTACCGACGACAAAAACCAGTCACCACTTGGGGCAACTTGTCGCTGTGTGATGCTGTTGAGTTCAAGGCTTACAATGTCAGTGAGTGCTGTGCCCTGTATCGCTGCAATCACATCCTGCTCTGCTTGCAAGGCTGAATCATAATCTGCAACCTGTGCATCTGCTCTCACACGGTATGCCCACTTGATGATAACTTGAGTGGTCACCAATGTGCCGCCATGCCGCCTGCTGCGTGCTGCACCTTGTGCCCTTGTGCTGCCAAGGCCAACTGCAAAAGCACGGTGCATCACATGGTTGCTGTCAGTGCCAAAGAGATCAAGCACCCACCTGCTCTGCGTGAAGCCACTGAGCGTGCCCACACGGGCTGCAACTCTTGCTCTGATCGTATCAGGTGCAATGGCCACTCATCACCTCGATGTCAACCACACAGATGCCATTGATGGCCGTTTGACTGTATCAGCCTGACCATCATCATCTGTGTCATAGGTAAAGCGCAAACGTGCCCACGCTTGCTCATATCTGCCCCTGTATGCCTCTGCCCGTTGCTCATAGGCATCTGAGAGCCTAGTTGATAGATCCTCAAAAATTAAGGCCAATGTGAGGCTCAATGCCGTCTCACGCAATGCACTGGGTGATAGGATCAGGTTGGGTCTGTTGCCTTGCTCGATCAATCGCAACTGAATCTGCACCCATGCCTCGTCAAGATAATCCTGCCAGTTGGCAACACTGCTGATTGATGTGCTTGAGGTTGGATCAAGTGCACTGACCACTCTGATCAAGTCAGCATCTGCGATTGGCATGTATAGACGGCCACGCACAAGTGCTGCTGTGTTGCGGAACTTATGCACCACACTGTCTGCCATCGTAAGATTCCACTCAACCTGCCAGCCCTCACCAAGTGTTTGGCTGGTCAATGTGCCTGCTGTGATTGTATATTGTGCAACACTGCCTGTGATTGTGGCACTGGCTGCATTGATTACCACATCACCTGATGCGTTGCGCACAGTCACTGTGCCTGATGATGGTGCTACCAATGCACCTGACAGATACACCATGCACTTGATCAATTCATCACGGCCACGCTCAATGAGTTCTGGCAGGCTGAATCTTGCAGTGTATTGTGTATCGGTGCTGCTCATTTTTTGCGCTCCTCACGATCATGCTTGATCATCTCTTTGCGTGCAACATCTGCTGCTTGCTTGGCTGGCATACCTGAACCAACTAGCCTGCCCTGCACTCTGCGCATTGCTTCTCTGCGTCCTTTCTTCTCACCCACGCTTCACCACCTTTTTGCCCTTGCGCATTGCTTTCACTTTTTGTGATTTGGCTGCAACTGCTTTGGCCACTGGCTTGGCTTTGGCTTTGGGTTTGTCTTTGGGTTTATTCTTCAGTTCAAGGCGTGCCATGTCTTTGGCAACATGTACCTCAACACCCTTGGCCTCAAGTTGTACGCGTATTTTCAACAGGTCATCACGGTATGACATATCAATCCTCCATTGCAATTGTTGGTGCGCTGTTGCGCGTTGGCTTGGCTTTCTTGCTGGCAGCCTTGAGTGCTGCATCAACAACAGCAAGATCTGCTGCAAATTTGTCGGCCAATGCTTTGGCACTTGGCACTGTGATGGCTTGATCTGCTGCCACACTTCTCATGGCCTCGATCTCGCCGCGCATGCGCTCAAGCACATACAGTGGCACTGGTGTGATAATGCCATCCTTGACCAACTTGTTGCAGAACGCTGCATATCCATCATGATCAAAGCGAGTTGCAGCAGAGCCTGCAAAGGTTTCAACCCACTGCAAAATGTGGGCACTTGTGCCCTCTGGCTTGCGCAGATAAGATGTGCCAGCACCCTGCACATCAATGGCCAACACTGTCCAGCCCCTGCGCTCTTTGTCGGCTTTGGCCTCACCAACCACAAACCTGCCGTTCACATGGCGGACACGGTTGATGCCTGCTTTCAGTTTGAGCCTGCCAAAGTCAGGCACAATGTTGCCGCCTCTGACCATCCAACGCTCTGGGTGATAGCACAGCATGAATGGTGGCGAACTTGGCAACAGTGGTGGCCTTGATCCGCCGTGCTCTTGTGCCAGCAGTTCTGGTGTATAGGCATCTGATGCCTGTGTTGTTGTTTGTTGTTTGAGTGTTGCCATGTGGTGTGTCCTCCTGTGGCCTTGTTAAAAGGTGATGAGCACCCTTTGGGGGAACCTTGGAGGACACCAAGCAGGCATCCCCCAAAGAGCCTCAAAAGGGTTGTTATGCGCGGCCTGACTTGATGGTTACACCAGCCTCGTCAATGCCCTCAGAAACACCCAAGTATGCCGAACTCACGTATGCGGTTAGGCCACTCTTGGCTGTGCGATCCCGCTCGAAAAGCACTTTGTTGCCGATGTTGATGGCGTTGGGATCGTTCTCTGTTGGGATTGATGCGTCTGCCCATACAACACCACCACGGCCAAAGATACCACCAAGGTGGTCAGTGCCGTCATCAGTGATGTGTGCGCTTGAGAAGATGTCAACACCAAGGAATTGACCCTTGTGGTTGCCACTCATTTGAATGAGTTGCTGTTGTGTTGATTCTGCCCATTGCACTGCACCTGCTGTAGAGGCTGCAAGGCTTGCACGTAAATCACCAATTTGCTGTGGTGACAACATCGCCATGAATGGTGATGGGCACTTAGCAACTTCAAGGGCTGTGACAGCACTCAAGAATGTGGTGACTGTGAGATCTGCACCTGTTGAGCCTTTGACAGTTGAGAATGTGTCAACCTGTGATGCGATAAGGCTTACAAGTGTTGCCGCGTATGATGCCATGGCATCTGCTGCAAACATCTCAGGATCAATCAATCCGTTGCCGCCTGTAAGACGTGCCAGATCGGTTGGCTCGTATGCTTTTGCATAGCGTCCAACAGTCACTGTGGTTGCATCGTCAGAGATAGCAGTGACACCAACAGCAGCACCGTCTGCAACGGATGCAAGCAAGTTGTATCCATTCATGCCAATGTGTGGAACTTTAACAGCAGCAGAGCCAGAGCCTGCGGCATTGCCTGCATACACAAGTGCTGGGTGATTCATGAGACTGCCACGGTCGGCAAGCAACATGAGAAATTCAGCAGATAGTGCTTCTGCTGTACGGAGGTCTGCGATATTTGCGTATGTAGTGGCCATTGTGGGCACTCCTTTTGATTCTTAAAGTTATTTGATACTGTGTGCCCTGTTCACTTGTTTAACGCCCTGTGAGGGCTGTGAGCGCAATTGATTCATTGTATACTACTCACGCCTTGCGCAGTGATGCTAATAAACCATCTCGACTGGCACGATATGCTGACCAGTCACCTGTTTGCATTGCTTGCAATCGTAACTCTTTTACCTTGTCAGCAGATAGTGGTGCAGCACTTGCAGGTTGCTCTTTTGCCGTTGCGCCCGTGTTGGCATTGGGCACGCCTGTTGGAACAGGTGCAGGTGCAGGTGCTGCTGCCTCTGTTGACTTGCTGGCCAAGTATGGTGCAAGTGCTTTGGGTGCTTGTGTTGGATCTTCCTTGGCTGCTGTCAGCCAGTCTGCAAGTGTTGGCTTGTCATCGCCTGACAACTTGCCATACAGGAACTGCGCCACATCACGTGCCTCTGGGTCAACCAAGCCTGCTGTCAGTAGTTCACGATCAACACCCCAATCTGCTTGTGCTTTGGTGTGGGCTGCTTTCATCTCATCAAGTTGTGTGGCCAAGGTATCAACCGTTGCACTCTTCTCAATGGCTCCCTGCAATTGTGTCTGCAAGTCTGCAATCTGATTTTTGAGGTCATTGCGCTCTGCCACAACTGATTGGAATCTGTCGTATGGTATTGCGTTGTTGGTGGTGGTGCTGCCATTGGCAGGCTTGTTGGTGTCCTCGCTCATTGTGTCCTCGCTTATTCGTTGGTTGAAACTGTGAATCCTTTGCCAACGTCACCCATGATGGCCTCTGCCTTGGCTGGTGACATGTTAAAGAAGTTGGTGAGCATGGCCACGCCTGTGCCCCTTGGCAACTCGCCAGCAGCAACAGCCACAACAATGCCTTGTGCTGCTGTGACCTGTGCGCCATTTAGTGCTGTATCCTGTGCCTTGCCTGCACCTGTACTGGCAGGTGGTGCACCTGTGGTAACAACTGCATCCTGTGTCAACAGTGCCTCAAGATCTGCATCAAAGGTGGCAATGCCTGCCAACGCTTTAAGTGCATCTGGCCTTGATATGCCTGCATGCAACATCTGGTATGCGTCAATCTTATCCATCAACCCAAGGCTCAACATGGCACTGATGTGATCACGTTGGCCACGCTTCTCCTCTGCTGACAGTGGCACACCCTCATACCCTATGCGATAGCCACTCTCAGGCAATGTTGACCCGTGTGCCCTGTTTAGCAAGGCAGCACAGATTGTGAGTAAGCGCAGATCGCCAGCCCTGAACATTGGCTCCCACCTGCGCTGTGCCTCTCTCTGTGCTGCCCTGCTGACTGATATGGCATAGCCTGATCTTGGATCACCTGATTGCCGCAAGATGTCAGAGCCTGACAGCCCTGCATATGCTGCAACCCTGCGCTCAAAGGCCACAATGCTGCGCTGCAATTGTTCTGGGTCTGCACCTGCTGCCCATTGGCCAACCATGGCCTGCCCTGCCATATCTTCTGATTGGCGCAACATCAAAACTGTTGCCGGATCTGTGACTATCTCAGAACGGCCTGTGCCATCACCATCTTCATCTGTGTATGCTGCGCTTGGCAACTCAACACCAATGGCATACCGTTGTGGCCAACTGGCAGAGCGCACTGAGTGTGAAAACATCGACCAAAGCACTGCGCATGTCAGACTGCCCTCAACCAGCTCACTGGCCTCATAGGAATCCCACAACGTGCCTGACTCGCTTGCATGATAGATGGCATAAGGCACAAACGGCTCACCATTGCTCTTGCGGTATGGGTATGCCTCACCACTCAAGTTGGCTGTGCCTGTGTACAGTTCCGTGAGATCATTGCCTGCTTGATCCAGCACCTTGAATGATGGTGCAGTTGGGTCAGTGATGTCTGTGACATCCCAATACCATGCAACCTTGCCTGTGTGGGGATCTGTGCGCTGCCTTGCCTCTTTAATCATTACAGGCTCACTTGGCCTGTCAGCATGTGAGTTGGCAATCACAAGATCTGGGAACACTGGCCGAAACGTCAACCCGCCATCATCTGCAATGTCAACTCTGCACAGCATCTCACGCAAGCCAAGGCAATCACGTTGCAAGCGTTGCATCAATGGCCACAATCCACCAGCCTCAACTGCTGCTGTTAGTTCTGCTGCACCATCATCATGGCCAATGGTTGGCCACCGGTCATACAGCACTGCCAGTTGTGATACCACTGATCTGAACACGTTGCTGCTCAAGTCAGGTGATCCCCACGCCTCTCTGCGCACATTGCCAATCTGCTTGCGTAATCGCTCATTGAGATCACGCTCCCATGCGCCATACAACATGCGCCTGCGCAGCCTTGTGTGCTGCCATCTGTCGTGCTCTGCTTGATCTTTTGGGATTGGTGGTGCTGTTGTGATCATAGTGCCCTCATTCTACTCATTCTACTCACGCCATTAATACACGTACATGCCACGCCCCATGCGACTTGTGCCGCGCATTGCCCATGGCCAAAGTGCATACCTTAATGCGTCAACACTATCCTTGGCATCTGAATCACGAAAGTCAAAATGTTGCAGGCCAAACTGCACGCGCTTGCACCTTGGGTGCACAGTAAAGTGGGCATCACGCAACATGGCTCTGTGTATCCACTGACAACCGCGATAGACTGAACCACGGCCACCACCTCTGCCTGTCTTGGCTTGCCTTATGCTTGGCACTAGCGGCACACCTGCCCTGATGTGCATCTTGCGCGTCAATGCCCGTGTGAGTTCTCTGTTGCTCTTGCGGCCAAGACCATCACCACGGCCACCATACTCCTTGTCACCATATACATGGTCAAGGTCACGCCATTGCAGCCCGTTGCGTTGCAGCATCTTGAGAATGGCAGCAGCATCTTGATCTGGCGTTGTGTCGCCGTCACTGGGGCACTCGTCAATCACATGCACCTTGGCATGCTCACCACGTGCATCAACAGCCACAAGCACTGCAATCTGTTTGAAGTTGCGCCCACTGCCATGGTCAATACCTAGTGCAACCTTGACATCACTGGTTGGTATGTATGTGGTCACGTGCACATCTGGTGTGAAACTTTCAAAGACTGGTGATGCGCTCCTTGTCTCCCACTCGCCATCAAGCAACACAGGTGCATACCTCTTGAGAGTTGTGCGCC
>Ga0080013_1002383_pt1 | contig 22209 bp, 37 predicted proteins | sample ETNvirenome_6_85_FD_69236 | JGI IMG/M metagenome (GOLD analysis project Ga0080013, IMG submission 69236) | Marine viral communities from the Pacific Ocean - ETNP_6_85 (SPADES assembly) (version 2) | ecosystem: Environmental > Aquatic > Marine > Oceanic | place: Pacific Ocean | collected 2013-06-19 | reverse complement strand
ATAGGTGCTGCATCTCAGTTAGGGTTTGGTACTTCATTTCAGGGGTTTGGTAGTTTATCTAACGCTACTTCTGCTGCATTACAACCGTACCAGTTTCAGAGAGATTTACAGTTCCAAGCTAACAAATCAGGTGGTGGTATTGGAAGTTTATTAGGTGGTATAGCTGGTACAGCTTTAGGTGCTTATACTGGTGGTCTTGGTTTTGGTCTTGGTAGTAAAAAAGATTGTTGGATAGCAAGAGCTATATACGGAGACACCTCTACTGAGTGGGTGCTTGCAAGACATTATATATTTAATAAATGGCAAGGAGCTATTGCTAATATTGTTAGAAGTCTTTATAGTAAGTACGGTGAGAGAGTGGCTGAAATAGTTAAAACCAATAAACTGCTTAAAGCTATATTAAAACCGTTGTTCGATAGAGCAGTTTATAACGGAGCTAATAGTATTTTACAAGGAGCATAACTATGGGATTCGGACAAAATTTCTTCAGGTCTGCTGCTGAGACATTACCTAAAGGTGCTGCATTAGGTATGGAGGTAGCTAAAATTAAAACCGACAAAGCACAAGATTTTGAAGAAAAGAAAAAACAAAGGGAGCTTAAAAAAAAGAGTTCTTTTGAAAAGGCTATTGAATCCGGTAAATTTCTTCTGGGTCTCACTAAGAACCCTGGTAAACTATCTAAGGGGTTTCAAACTATTGGTAATGCAATTCCCGATGAGTTCCCAGAAGCAAAAGCAGCGATGGAAGCCTTTGCTCAAGCATCATTAAGAGACCCTGAAAAGGTTGAAGCTGCTTGGAAATATGTTGCTGATTATCAAAAGATGGCAAGTGCTGGCGATGAAGCAGGTGCAGCCGTAGCTCTAGGTAAGTTTGAATTAGCTACATCTGACTTAGGGATACCAGCAGCGCAGTTACTAGATGCTATGGGTAAAGGTATTAATGATTTTAATAAAACAAGAAGTGACGCTGCTATACATTCTAAGAAAAAAGATTTTGAATTAGAACAGTCAACCCAACAAACAAAGGATTTTCACAGCTTAAGAAATCTCGTTAGCAGTTTAGAGCAAGCAAAAAAGTATGACCAGAATACTGCGGACTTAGAAAAAAAAATATTTCGTATTGTAGATTTAATGCAGATACAGGCTTCTAAGAGTGGCAGCCCTGAGTTTATAAATAACACAACAGCTAAGTTAAGGGCGATAGCTCCTGACTTTATTGCTGATGTTGCAGGTGAGGTTCGTAGGACTGCTCTTGCAAAAGAGGCTGGTAAACCAGCAAAGGTAAGAAAATTGTCTCAAGATATAGTTAATGTTTTAGCAGGTAGCAAATTTAATGTCAGTCCAGAAGATGCTACTCCTGAACAAATAGATGCTGCTAGTAAAATTGTATTTAACAAGAAACTTCAACTTGAAAAAGAGAAGTTTACAGCGCTTCAACTAGAAAAAGCTAAAGGGCGACTAAGCCCAAATGTTATAGCAAGGCTTGTTGACCCTCACGGTAATAGAGCTAAAGCAGGCTTGACGTTGGAAGGTGCTATATTGGGTGAATATGTACCAGTTACCGAAGCAGACCAGAAAGAAGCAAGGACTGCTAAGACAGTTGATGCTGCATTAGATTCCATAGAAAAAAGAATGCTAGCTGTATTTAAAGATACTACAGCACTAAACAGATACCCGATTAAAGTATTGGCAAATGGTTATGGTTGGTATTTTTTAAACGAGCAGGGTAGAAATATAAGAAGATATGAAGCTGCTAAAGAAGTTCTACTTGCTACAATCGGTAAGGCTATTGGTGAAGACAAATTTACAGATGACGATGCTAAAAGAATAAGAAAAGGATTCGCAAGGGTATTCCCTGTTCCTGACACAAAAGAGTTAGCAATCGAACTGATGCAGGATTTAAGAAATACGGTGGCAGGGATGCTTGCTCGACCAAGAACTACTGCTGGTACTGGTAAGGGTGGTTCTGGTGAAGCAGATGGGTACGACTTAACAACCGCAGACGGGTTATTAGGTTTTGTTGGTAAGAACAAAGATAAAGAAAAGGATGAAAACTAATGGGTAATGCCACATTTAGAGACATATTAGAAGAAGGTTCGGTAGGTAGAGAGTTTTATGACAAATTACCTTTTGAAGAAAAAGTAAAGATAGTAGATGAAATATCGAAAACAGACCCCGCCTTTCTTTCCCTTAATGAAACTAATCAGGCTAAGTTTAAGAAGCTGGCTGTAGGGGAGAACCCTGACCCAAGAGCAGAGGTATTTGATTTAGGTGAAGCGGCAGTATCGGCTGGAGCTGAAGGAATAGGCTCTGGAATTGCTGTAGCAAAGTTTGGTGCTAAGAGAGCCACAGCAGTTCCGGCAGCAATAGGTTCTGCTATTGGAAGCCTTGCGGTTCAAGGTACAGAGCTTATTGGGAAGAAAGCAGATATAGACATACCTTTCATAGATGAAGAAAACGCACCTAAGTCTTTTAAGGAATCCGCTATAAGAACAACTACGGCTGCGGCTACTGGTTTGTTCGGGCAAAAGGTAGGAGAACAGGTAATAAAAGGCGGTCAGGCAATTATTAAGGGTGGAGAAAAGCTGCTCTCTAAAATACCTCTTGAAGTGGAAGCTGGTGCTAAAGAAGCACAGGAGCTTTTGCAATCTCACGGAGGAACCCTTACAGCAGGTGAAGCTCTAAAAACAAATGCTTTTAACAAAGCTGAAAGTATAGTGGAGCAGGCTTTTTTGGCTGGTAAGTTAAAAGAGACAAAGCAGATAAACAAACAAATCATAACGGATTTAACTGAGAAGTATGTAGCTTCTCTTAAATCAGAAGGAATAGAAGCAAGTGCGGAAGCATTAAAACAAAGCGTAATAAAGGAATCTGAGATATTTAAGAAAGCAGGTACGGCTTTATATAAGCAAGTAGATGAGCTTACACCTCCTACTTTTAGTACAGTTCCTAAAAAGGGTTCAGGTGGATTGTTATTTGAGAAGAGGATTACAAAAGGCGGAGTAGATTTATCTAATTTAAAAGCACAGGCAGCAAGTTTAAAAAAGGTAAATAACAAGTCTCTAACCCCTTCATCTAAGTTAAATTCAGTTCTCGATAAAATACTTAAAAAAGATGACGTGGTATCCTTTAAAGATGCTCATGGTCTCCGTTCTGATATGCTCTCTATTACAAGGTCATTAGACGACCCTGCTCCTAATAGAACTGCTGGTTCTCTACGTTCTCTTGCTAAGAAAATAGATAAGTCTATGGAGAATACTGCAAAGCAGTTTGGTGGTGATGTGCTGAAAAGGTGGCGTGTTGCTAATAAGTTCTGGCAAGAAGGGAAGGTAACATTTAATAGCTCTCTTGTCAAGAAACTCGTAAACTCCTTAGAACCAGATAAAGTTGCTGGTACTCTTATCCAAGCTAACAGTCCTTTACGGATAAAGCTGATAAAAAAAGCTGCTGGTCAGAAGAAGTGGAACTTGATAAAAGACGAGTTTATTAAAAAGGTATTCTCTAACCCTGCAAACCAGACAAAGGAAGGGCTGATTAACTTCACAAATGTGGATAAGCAGCTTAGAAGATTAGGAGCTGCTACTCTGGATGAAGCTGGAGTAACCCCTGCTGCATTAAAGAAACTAATCCGCATAGGGATGCTAACAGAGAAACAAGGAGTGCAGGCTGCTGGTAAGTTTGCTCTTACAATCGGTCAGGTTACTTCTCTTGGTCGTGTGGCTTTTTTAGGGTTTAGTCCTTTTGATTTAGTTGTTATATTCGGACCGCAACAGATTGCTAAAATAGTAACGAACCCAAGAATAGTGAACGCTTTAATTAAGGGTCAAAAGATAAGTCCTAAACTTTCCATAAGTAAAAGAAATGAAATGATGACAACTGCTATAGCAAGGATGTCAGCTTTACTTACAAAGGAAGGTATAGAACACGATATAAAAACAAAACAACAAGCTGCTGATGAGGAAGAACTTCAATAATGTTTAAAAAAAAGAAAGGTAAAGGATATGGCTCATAAAAGTAAGAGCAAGAAGTTACAGTACAATTTAACAGACCACTTCAAGAAACATAGTTCTAAACACAACAGAGTAATGCGTAGAGAAATGATTAAAGGCAACTCTGCTGATAATGCTCACGCCATAGCTAAAAAGAACGTAGGAAATTAAAAGTGAGAGGGCTATGCCAATTAAGCTGCGCCCTCTCGTATTAGACAGCTATGGAGTCTATAAAGGAGCTTTAAATTGAAGGGGGACTCCTCTATAGGAACGCATCGGCACAAACGCTAAAAATGTACCCCCAACAAAACTCTTAAACTGAAACAATTTCTCCACCGAATAAATCTAATGCCTTTTGTACTATTGGTTCTTCTTGATTAAAATGGAAAACCTTTTTTTTTAACTCAAATATCTTTATTAGTTCTTCTTTAGGAACAAGCCTGCCGTTTGCTTTTGAAACAATCACATCAATAAGAAAATACTTATCTTTGTATTTTAGAAACCAATCCCTTAATTTGGAATAGTTAATAGCGTAGGCGGTTGCTGTTAATTCCTTTTTACATTTCATGCAATTACCATATTCACTACATTTGTCACAACCTGTCCAGAAAACATAGTAGATGTAATCCGCATAACAAGTTTCTTTAGTTATCCAACCATCTACTTTGTTATCTCTATCACTATATTCTTCCAAGAAGAAATTATTGCTTACAACCCTGTCATGTTTTGTGTCAATTTTATGTTCAGATTTATTGTCTCTTCCTTGAAGTATTACATCAATACCGCAATTCTTTTGTAGGAAGTACGACTTTACAATTAAATATCTTCCCTCAAAACTTCGTTCTTTCCAATAATCACTAAGTAGAATGTCTTTATGTTCAGAAAAGTTTAAATCTTTATTAAACTGCATACCGTAGAACATAAACCTCCTTTCATTCCTTCCTCCAACTAATTTTAGTTTCAAACTTACAACCTTGAATCAGGCTAAAATCTAACTTCATGCCATTAGGATTGACCCCTTCCATAGCGTGAGATTTACACTTGATTATCTCAGCCTCACCACCACCAATATTGACTACAAGCTGTGGTTTTTCTAAGGTCGTCATACCACCCCTGCCGTGTGTTCTTCCACCTTCCCTCTGGATTGCAATAACTGCTATACCTGTGGTTAGTTTATCAAAGACTTCCTTTAACCATTTGCCTATAAGATAATGATTCTCATGGATTTCCATGTAGTCTATGATATTTAATCCTTCCGGTTCTATTACGTCTGCAAAGTTCTCAGCACGGAGTTTAGGTGTAAACTTCCATGAGTCTAACGGTCTATCAAACTTCTTGAGCCGTGACCGGAGCATCTGCGCTCCCATTTCTGATGATAGGTAGTTGACTTTGTGCTTAAACATATTCATTTCTACCATATTGAGCATAAAAGCAGACTTCCCTGCATTTGGTTCTCCTGCTACCAGGATAATACTTTTGGGGTACGTTATTGAGTACCTTTCTATCTCAAACGGATACTTAATATCCACCACTTCATCTGTGGCATTTATGTAATCCAGTTCTTCACACTCCTTGTCAACCAACCTGTACGTTCCAGCCTGTGATGAGTGGTGTTGTATGAGTCCATCTTTCACAAACCGTTGGATTGTAACCCTAACTGCTGACTTTTCCTCCCTTGTTACGGCTTGTAACGCCATGTTACATTCTGCTACTTTCCAGTAACCTCTTTGTAACGCAATCCATTCTTCTACTTCAAACTTCCATTGATGCTCTCGTTTCTCAGTTCTCTCAATAGCGCTGTTAATTTTTACCATAACTTCTTTTTCAGGAAAAGCAGGTTTGCAGGTAAGTGCAAGATTATAAAGGACTTTACCTACCCTCTCCTTCTCCATTCCACCCCTAACAAGGCAGTTAGCAACATGAAACATATCCTCATCCCTACCACCATCCTTAAACATCTCTGTTACGTCTCGTAACGCCTTGTTACGCTGTGTTACACCTTCTTCCTTATATATATTATATATATATTTAATATATGGTATTGGTAGTGCTTCTAAACCTTCTTTAAGTTCAGAGGGTCGTATCTGCCATTTATAAGGTTTGCCGTTACCATTGGTTGATGGAGGAAGTAAAACATATCCACCATTAGCACGGAAGTCACACCCTTTAACAACCCCTGCGTTGTTCGTTAGCTTTGTGTCTTTGCATGAAAAGAACAGGTGATTACCGCCCTTAGGTGTCTGAGATATAGGGAAATACGCTTCTGCTGGTAGATACTGCTGGATTTCGTTCTTTCCTTCCTCAGTATCTATGTCTATTACGGCAAGGTTGCTTACTGTTCCGGTCACACACCCTATATTTGCATCCGGATACTTAGTCCACCACTCTTTTATCATATCCTCTGTAACCTTCTCTTTTTGAAGGTGCTTCCAGCTAAACAGAGGTTTCTTATCTTTCCCTACCGGAAATACATTCCACCCAAACTTTTTCTTATAAGCAAGGGCATACTCCTTAATTGATTTGACCATCACTCCCCCTTAATTTAATTTTGCATCCCTTGAGTTCCGTATGGAAACAGCATTGTCACTTGTTTTGTTTAAAATTTGTCTTTCCAGGATTCTCTGTTCCTTTTACTACCAAAATTTTCCCAAAATAAATCACTTTTTTGGATTGTGCCCCCATTGTTCACAATTTGTGCCCCCATTGTTCACATACACATAACTTGTTTTGTTTAAAATTTGTCTTTCCAAGATTCTCTGTTCCCTGTTTTGGTTCACAACAAAGGGGGCAAGCACCCTTGTCCTCTGGGTATTGCTCACCACATTTCCAGCAAATTATAGTTATCGCCTTCATATCATAATCCTTTCAGCAACCTAAGCACTCGCTTCTGTAATTTTATATATTTTCAATAGCTAACTCCTATGGCATCTAAAACTTTTCCACAACCTAAAGTATTAATGCAAAAATTGTATTGATTAGGGTGTGTTGTGTTCATTCTCTGGAATCTATTTTTTCCTTTTTCTAAATGAACACCGAACATACAAAACATACAACCAGTATTTAATACCCCCATATCGTAGATTTTAGAATATTTTAAATTATATTTTTTTATATACCCCCACACATCGGCATCTGTCCAGAACATCATGGGGCGAGATGCTTTTCCGTTTTCCATATTACAACCATGCCTCAAGCAAGATTGTTTTCTTAACGCAGAATCTTTAGCCATTACACCAATAAATGAATGCAGGTCTGTCTCTTTTTCATATTTTTTAATCGGTCTTTTTTTCATAACATCGCAACACTGCGCTCCAATTTTAAAAAGATTACTAATGGTTAATGGTTTCCATTTTTCAGGAATTTTCCCACTTTTATATTTGTTGTTTGCTCCGTACCAACGAGTGTGCTTAGTCTTTTCTGATTTTGCAGTTCTGAATTCATATATTTGTTGTGATACTTCCTTACTTATTACGGGATAGCCATATTTTTTAATAACTTCATAGAAAGGAATTTTAGGTCTTAACCAAGTAACATTCTCTACAGCCCTAACAAATCTTTTTACTTCGGGATACTCTAAGCCAGTATCGACAAAAACCGCAGAAACATCGGGATAAAACTTTCTAACAAGATGAAGTAAAACAGTGCTGTCTTTACCCCCTGAAAAAGAAACATACACCTCCCCGTCATTTTGCTCATACCATGCACGTATTCTATTTTCAGTTAATCTTTCTTTAACCTCTAAGGGTTGCCCTTGCCTTTGCTTTAATTGCCATAGTTCTATTTTATTTTTTAGATTCATTAGCTTCTTTCATATCCTCAAATTTTAAATGTACTAACCATGACTCATGACACCTTTTGCAGCAGAAAGCATTTCCTTCCCCATCATGGAAGTATTCATCTACCCAATACTTATCATATAATCCACAAAAATCACAGGTATATGGGCCACCTTCCCACCTTTCATTAAGTATCCTCATACCACCAACTCATCAGGTTTATTCCTATTACTTTAACAACCGGTACAGAAACCGTATTGCCGAGACATTTGTAGCGTTGTGTTACCCACACCTGTGACAATCACCGCATTTAGGACATCTCCTGCCATCATCTACAAACTCAAATCCACACCTATGACATTGTATCATTTCTTTTTCACCACCTTCTTTCCAGAGTATATCTGTGGTAACTTGGTTTTTTGACGTTTCTTTCATACTTTTTTTGAACCATTCTTACCTGCCATCCTCTCACCTCTCCTCAAAGACCCCAAATCCTTTAGCTATGGGGTCAAATTTCAACGAACTAATCACAGGTAACGCATACCATGCATCTTGGACAAATACCCTTAAAATTGGCAGGTAGCTCGTTACTACAGGCAGCACATTCTACCATATCTTCCAAAAATACTGCATTTAGATTCTCTCTTTCATCTTCATCCATCTTTTTCTCCTTTAAAATAAAGCCACAATAAAAATAATAAACAGCAAGAAGCATGGGCTAAATGGTGGAGACCGCTTTCTTTGTCATTTTCTTCACCTTCCCACCAATCGTCTATATGGCGTTTACACGCATTATAGTAACGAGCTTTACCTTCTGGTTGGGATGCGACTTTATGCCAATTATCGTCATCATACTTTTTAGCTCCGTGCATTAAAACTCGTATAATCTCTCTGATGCCACAAATAGGAAGCAAATCATACCTTAATTTCCCATCATCAAATTTGACTCCTTCCTTTAATCTACTTGCCACGCTTCTTAACCCTCTTTATTATCTTCTCCATTGCTTTCCCAAAGAAATACTCAGCAAAACCTATGATATTTGCCTCACTTTTTACGCATATATCATACTTCTCTGGAGCGTCATCATCTTCCCAATATCTATCAAAATGATAACAACAATGAAGTATCTCATGGAGTAATACTTTGTAGAGTTTAACTATACCTTCACAGGTAGTCTTATGTAACCAGACAACACCTCTTCCTCTAAACATATAGGAAGCTCCATCCATTTCATCTGGAAAAACATAGTAATCTGTTATATGTAGTGTATCTTTAGCAAACTTATTAGCTTTAGCTATAGGTTCTCCTAAAAAAAACCTAATATAGCTTCCTGTTCTTTCATCTTTGATTGTGAATATCATTTAACCAATCCATTATTTTAGTATTATATCCCCAAAATGGATTTCATGTTTAATAATAGGTATCGGTGCTGCGAAGAAGCGAGTTCCGCCCTTCTCAAATGATACCAGGCTGATACCTTGTTGCCAATTAGCAGTGCCGTTGATGTACTCCACATTATCAGTCTTGCATAAGCATCCGGATTCAACCCATGTGTAAGAGCCACCTCTCTTAGTTTCAAAATACTGCCCTAACCTATGAGTATGACCGGAGCAACCACTCATCCCTTCCTTCTCATACTCTCCCTTTGCAGTATAACTACTAAACTTCCTGACCAGACTGCCATGTTTGAACAGAAACTTTTTGTATGTGTAGGATTCTCTCATTTTAATATTGTGTTTTTTGATTTGCAGTAGTTCGTCTAACTTTAAATTCCTTAGAGTTGATAACGCCCTGGCATCTGACCATAAAAATCTTTGAAGTCTGTCTTGGTGGTTGGAATCTAAATTTATTATTTCCGAAGCAGGGCAATTCTTTCTCAAAACACCCCAATAGTCAACTGCTAAATCTATTTCTTCTTGTAGTCCGTTAATCCGTAGTGGGTCTTGATTAAACCGTGATAGTGCGTAGAAGTCGAGCCATTCGTGGCAGATAATGATGTCCGGTTGTAAGTGCTTACAAAACTTAAATGCCACATCAATAGCTCGTGAGTCATGGAATGGTATGTGCATATCAGTAAGTGATACAATATTAAACCTGCTCTTGTCATTAGCCATATTGTCCTCCTTGTTGTCATAGTCCTTTGTCAATGACTTCTTGTTTGGAATTTGCCGCCAAAGCGACAGCTCCATAATGACTTCTTGTTTGGAATTTGCCGCAAAAGCGACAGCTCCATATTGTGTCATTTTTTTTAGCCATTTTTTTTGTTCAGGTTTAATTGTATCACTTTCCCCTTTAATTTCAATAGCAAAGAACCTTCCGTGCTTTATGGCAAAAATATCAGGCAATCCTTTTAGATACCCAATAGTTCTGCCATGCACACCTATGTTGTGATTCTTCCACACTAAATATCCATTCTTACGCATATAGTCAATCACATCTTTTTGTATTTCTGAACCTGTCATATCAGAATATCTTCATCTTGTTCAGGAGCTAAGTCTTGTTTGAATTTCTGAACCTTATCCACTATTTCTTCGTAATCTTTTTTTAGTATGTCCTTACTTGCCGTATAACCAAAACCTTTAACTAATTCTCTTAAAGATTCTGTTGGCATATCAACAGACTTTGAAATAGCAAACAACCTCTTTGCTTGCTTGTCTGTTATCTTTGTTCCTCCCCTATAATCATCATTCTTTTGTTGGTTGTAGTCGTGAAAATCCCCCTGCGGTTTGACAGGTTGTGGTCGTGGTTCTTCTGTTAGCATTTGTTGACTCCGTTGAGCAGGTTGTGTATGTGTATCGGTCATCTCCTCATAAGGAGTACCTTCTATGCTCTCTCCTTTGTACTTTGCAAGGACAGCTACCCATCTCAACCTGTTAGCCATAGCCTTACTTCCGGCTCTTGTCTGTGCCATAGATGCTAACTGGAAAGCAGGTTTGTTTCTCCAGTTTGGTTCATTACTTAGACAAAACGCTTCTGCTCCACCTATAACAACACCATTCCGGTCAAGCACCTCTGCTCTTGCTTTAAACCCTTTAACACCATCAACGGTCACAGGTTGAGCATCCTGTGTCCGGCAGTAGCTACCATAGAACTGTCCTAATAGTAACCAGTCCTCATAACATAGATACTGTTTTCCAGATACTGTTATCGGACTCTCTTTGCTCTCAATAACAGTCTGTAGGGTTTGTGCTGCTCCTTGAGCCTCTTTCAAGACTGCTTCCGGTGGTCGTGATACCACCTGTAATTCGTTTCCCCCATTTTTAGGTACTAATGCTTGTGTCTTTCCTTCTAGTCCTGCTATTACATCTCTGTCTAACGTATGGCTCATAAATCTCCTTTAATAATAATTAGTTAATCTTTCGTGAAGCAGTTTAATTGACTTCACTTCCTCTCTGTTATACTCTGCAATCTTGTCTAATCCCCCCCCTTTCTTTTCGTTATACCACTCGTAAACCATTGAACCATCAGCTATTTTAGCAGGTATCCCTAACCTTCTCAAATAAAAATCTAACTTCTTTAAGTTCCGCATATCCCATGCACAAAGTATCATGGCTAAATCACAAACAGGGTCGTTCTGGTATTTCCTTGTGCTGATATGGCAGGTAGGTTTTACCGAATTAACTAAACTACGAAATCTGATGGTTCTCAAATCAAAATGGAAAATATTGAACCCCACGACGGCAGGATAGTGGTCAGCCAACTCCCAAAATCTCTTCAAAATAGCAACCTCATCATCTACAATGGTGTCCATAGTGCCATCATGTAGCAGGAAAGAAGCACACACTATCTTATTAAAAGTAGGGTCAACGGACATATCTTTGATTAACCCTTTATTAGCATACTCCGCTTCTTTCTTCTTAATCTTTTCAGGGTCTTTTAAGACTCCCAATTTTGGGAGTGGTCGTATATCCTCCGGTACTGTAAAATCTGGTACAGTTTCTAAATCAAAGAAAAACATTTATTCACCCCCCTCCTCGTAACTAAAATCATTATCCCTTCTAAATAAATTAGTGTCTAAAAATAAATTCCTATCATGTCTTACACTTGAATACTGTATCTCTCCAAACCAATTATAAGACTTCATTTCTTGCTCTTCTAAACTCCCACATGGTTTTATTCTTTTGCCACACATAGGTTCTCTGTCAAACTCTCCGCTTCTCTCTCTCATTTTATCCTCTCTCTCTATTTAAAAGTTAATATAAATTATACCTCATTCAACAAAGAATATAGTTTCACCTCCTCTCTCTGTGAGTGTTGTGGTACTTGCTCTACTTGCGGATAAGTCTTTCTACTACCGCTTTAACTACCGGTACTGATACTGCATTACCTAATGTCTTATATCTTTGAGTATCTGATAACCCCTCAGTCCAGGCATCAGGGAAGCCTTGTAATCTTTCACATTCAGTTGGAGTTAATCGTCTTATCATTCCTGTTTTATTCATTGATTGTTTATTCTGTCCGGAGTAACCTTTTCGTAAATCATTTGGATTAAGGCAGGGAGATATTTGCGCCCCATGAATGTCTTGTCCTGTAAGAGTAAAAGAAGGTTCTCCATTTTCTTTCATACGTCTACCATTTTGTCTTTTCTCTGGTCTATCGGGAGTTAGCACAGCTTTAACCTGATACAACCCTGTCTTAGCACCTTGACCACCACCATTCTTGATAGTCCTTGCTATGCCATCAGGAGAATACACTCTGGTTGCTTCTGAATCTTTACCTGTTATTCCAATTTGATTAAGTCGTCCTTCTGACCGCCTCCCACTCTCAGGGCATCCATTATCTCCGTCTCTGGATTCCTGAACTTTGCTGAAAATCCTCTGTTGTTCTCCACTTGTCTGTCGTTGTATATTTTGAGGTTCTTGACCATTTTCTCCGATAGGAAATATTTTTGGTCTACAGTCTCCTCTAATATGTCCGACAAAGTATATCCGCTCTCTATTTTGGGGGAGCCACCACTTAGTATTAAGAAGTTGCCATTGACCATCATACCCAATGTCGGCAATCTCTTGCAAGCACGCCTTAAAACATTCCCCGTTGTCACTTGAGAAAAGACCTTTGACATTTTCAAAGATAAAATACTTGGGTTTACAAACATTGATAATCCTTGTTGCTTCAAAGAAGAGACCACTTCTTGAGCCTCCAATTCCTTTTCGTTTTCCAGCAATTGACAAATCTTGGCAAGGGAATCCAAAAGTAATAAGGTCGATTTTTCCAAAGAATTGAAAAGTTCCATTTGGGGTTGTGATTGTTGTTTTTGTGTTATTGTTTCTTTTTGGTTTAATTGTATTAAGTTTGGATTGGCCCCCCCGCTCTTCAATGTTCCTGCTGTTAATCGGTCGCTGTAACAATTGTTCATTTTGTCGTACCTTAATATATTCACCTGCTTCGATTTTTGTTTTGTAGTTGTCTTTACCCCCAGGTCTATTATTGGAGCATTTCCCCCCGTTTTCCCTGTCCCCTTCGAGTAAATGGTTGGGCATATTCCTTTGGGGTCGTATGTTTGACCCGACTGCCCTTTCCATACTCGTCCTGATTTTAATATCTGTGACTGAGCCAAGTCCTTCTGCTTCTGGGAACTGTTTTTGATAGACTTCAATGGCATATTTATCTACCTCACTAAAATAGTGTTTATCAAACTTAAACCCTGCCTGTTTTAAGCCAAGCGAAAAGCCGCCTATACCTGAGAATAAGTCTAAATAGTTCATTTCTTGTACTCCAATAGGTAACATAAATTATCCCCTTTGTCAATTAAAAACATGATATTTTCTGTTCATCATCTGTATCGTTGCCACTATTAAATAGTTCTTGCCGGCAAGTAGGATTACCGCACAATCTGTTATTTATTCCTATCGACTTAAACTTCTTACCGCATTTTAAACACTCTCTCTCTTTCATTTTGAGTTTATCTAATCCAACGGTCTTCCTTGCTTTGTTAATGCTCCTTACGTTTCTTCTAATCTGTTGTCCGTATATTGCCATTTTATTTTCTCCTCTCTAAAACTTTCCTGTATGTGGTTGTGATTTTATTTAGTTCTTCAAAAATATAGTCCTGAAACTCCTGTCTTTCCTTTCTATCCATTTCTGCTTTAGTTTCATTGTATTGTTCTTCTCTCTTCTCTCTTAATAGTTCTTCTTTCTCTTTATTCATTACTCCCTCCTTATAGTGAAATCCCAGAGAGGCTTCTTTCCTTTATTATTATGCTTATCAAGCAAGATATTATTCCGCCTGGCTTTATCTATTACCTGTTTAAAATGAGCATCAGGGGCTATCCTAATGGCATCACAGAGAGCATAGTAGTCTGTTACATCAATCTTTACATACTTATTAGGGTTAGGCATTACTCCCCCCTCTCTAAAGTTTTTCTATATCTATCATTTATTTTATTAACCTCTTTGAAAAGAAAGTCAGAGACTGCCTCTCTCTCCAGTTTTGCTTTGGTTTCTTGATACTGTTCTTCTCGCTTCTCTCTTTCTTCTTTCTCTTTATCCATTACTCCCCCCTCTCTTTTAAAACAGTTAGTCCTATGCGATAGCAACTATCACACATCAGTAAGTCCGAATTATTAACAGCAGAATAGATTTTAATAGCCCTGTCCGCAGGTTCATTACAAATATCGCAGTCTTTGTGTCTTTTAAGTTCTATCTCTGAAAATTCATCTGTATACGCTTCTATACTCTCCATTTTATTCTCCTTTTAAATAGATTCTTTTCCGTTATCATCATCACCATTTAAGTCTTGTAATGTTAGTTTAAAAGTATTGACTAATATCTCTATGTCATCCCCACTTAGCGGTTCATCCCACGCAATAGCGGACTGTATAACATTAGCAGAATCTTTAGCTATTGTTTTTAATTGTAAACTCTCCATTTTTTTCCTCTCTTTAAATGTTAATCATCAAGCGTTGGAAATAAAAATATCATAATTTTCCACGCTCCCAGTATTGCTAACAGCCATAAAAACATACATAAAAATAAAACCATTTAATCACCTCTTTAAAAGTTTATTAATTAATTTATTATACTTTGACCTTAAATCAATGCCACAATGCCAACAAAATATATTAATAACGCTATACCTGCCATTATCAGAATTTAAAGATGCCCCACAATTATCACAATATAAACTATAACTTTTCATTTAATCACCCCTTCCTATTGGTTATTTGCTGGTCGTTTAATAATCTTCTGGTTGTCTATCGGGTGCTTCATTAAATTGGTTGTTGTCCTGGCAATTTCTTTAAAGGTTTCATTGTATCATCATCATAATCTAATCTACGCTCTTCTCTAAACTCATTCAAAGTTTCAAGGTCATAATAACCCGATACAGTTTCGTAATGAAAACCACACTCAAAGCATTGTCCACTCACACAATCAAAAGGTTTATAATCAGAATATATATCCATATTCTTATTACAATTAGGGCAATTCATATTACTACTGCATCCACTCATAATATTCACTCCTTATAAAAAGTTAATAAATTTTACTCATTGCAATATTTTATTGCTTTCCTTTATTGTTCTATCTTCACAATCTTTAATCTCAACATTTCCTCTTCACAATCTTTACACATCTTAATATTTTCCTTTGATAACTGTATAAAGGCATTCCGATACGGTTCTCCCTCTGGTATTTCTCTTTTACAAAAGCTACAATATTTTTTCCCGGCCATTCCTTCCACCTCCTCTCTATACTATTAGTTTCTCCTCTCTCTATTCTCTCTCTCTATTCTCTCTTTCTATTTCTCTCCTCTCTTTCTATAATAAATTTGAAAATTATAAAACTATCAGAAACCCCAGCAATTGGGGTTTCCAATAGGGCTACAATATCGCTTCAGCCTGAAAAGTTTTGCTGAATGCCAAATTCTCTATCGATTTTGTTAAACCATTTTTTATTCAGTTCAGCACCAATAGTTTTATTTTGGAAAATAAGGAAAGAGTTCTGCTCCATTTCATGGGAGAAGTCTGCTAAGCACTCCCAGAAATCCGCAGGGCTTAAAACTTCACACCCATCATAGTCGTCGAATGACGACACCTCGAAAACCCCATTAAACTTATCTGCCATAACCTTGATTTTTTTATTTTTCATTTTAAACCTCCAAAAAAAGATTAATAAACATTTCTAATCTAATTAATTCCAATTCCAACTCTCTCTATTCTCTCTCTCTATTCTCTCTCTCCTCTCTTTAGTTTCTCCTCTCTCTTCTCTTTAGTTTAATAATATTAAGATGCAAAAAAAAATTAATCATTAATGCAATGGAAAGCTACATCCTTTTAATGTCGCGGTAAGGCCACGCGGACGTTTTTAACTTTTGGATTGTAACAATAATTGCATGAGGTTAAACAGGTATCGTGTTCTTTATCATCTGGACACAAAAACCAACCCTTAGGCGTGTCTTGGCCCTTTTCTATAATTCTAGCCATATGCTTAGACTTTGGCCTCTCTATGCTATCGATTAGCCGAAAATTGTTTTGTTCTGACTGAATATAATCACTACGCGTATAAGCTACAAAAAAACATTGTTTATTAAGTTCGGCGATTGTTTCCCACGCCTTAAAATAATCTAAAGAGTAGAACTCACCTTCACTATGTGGCCTAAAGATTTTAAATTGATGTTTTTTGATTATAAAATTCATGTTAGCAATAAAATCTTTAGACTTTGAACTTTTTAGGTTACGTGCTAAGCTTGCCTTGACATTCGGCCAATTTTTACTAGGAAAACCATAACAACCTGTACAGTTAAAACAGCACGTCAGATTGAAAACTCCGCATTTTTCATTTAATTTTATGTTACCCTTTGAAACTGTAAGGCCATTATGTTTAACGTATTGAGTCATCTATATCACCTCCCCCCTATCATTAGTTATGATACTAAAAAAAGGCCTAATAAAAATTAGGCCTTCAATAGTACAATAAATCAAGAAACTTTTAAAATAAGGTTATCTTTCATGGTAACTTTAGCAAAAAACTCACGTCCTTTGCGTTTTTCAAGTTTTGGATATTCCGGGCTATATGGACGATTGCAGCCGCAGAAATTCCCGTTTGATAAGTACTCTTGACCGAATATCGATGTTTCAGTGTAGTCCAGTGATTTGCCAATGTTTTCCTTTAATTGTTTTTTTGATTTGTAGTTTAAAACTATCATTTTATACCCTCTTAAAAAATTGTTTAATAAATATGCATGGCTACAGACTGAAGTAGTAATAGCTGTCATAATTTCTGATTTTACTTGGTTTATCTGTATGGTGTTCGATTAATTCTAAAGTTTTGTTAATAGCTTTGTAAGCGTTAGCAAATAAAGGAAAATCACAATCCTCTTCTAGGTATGCATAGCTACCGCGTTGATATGAGTAAGTGGATATTTTATTTGCAATTCCTAATAGTATTAACATCCTTTTGGATACTTTTAGCCACGCGTGGCCAGCGTCCGAATACATAATGAATTTCTTAGAAAGTAAATCTCTTTCTAAATTTCTTATTGTATTACTCATTTTGTTACTCCTTAAAAAATGGTTTAGTATCTATCCATCTTGTAAACGCCACATCTTCTGCTGTTTCCCGTTCCAGAACGTTTACAAAATGTTTTTTCCCGTTGACAAAAACGTACCAGCCGGAAAAGTTCCCGGCATAGCTTTGTGGCCGACTCTTGATTTGGATTTTCTGTCCGTCAACATAAAATGTTCTTTGTTTTATGGTACTCATTTAATCACCTACCTTTCAAATAAGATAATAAAAGTTATTAGTATTACCTAATAATATACTCTTTTTTTTTTACTTGTCAATACCAAAAGTAAGATTTCTTGAATTATTTTAACTTATTTTAATTTAAATATTGTATTTTTAGGTATGCCATGGCATAGGTAAGTTAATAATAATTGAATCTAGGGGCTGTTATGGACGCAGAAAAAGAGGCAGAATTAGAAATTGAAGCTCAAATTGATAAAGTTAACAGAGTAGACTTAAATAAATGTATCTATTATAAGTATAAAAAAGGATACAGGGAGGCTGACATAGCACGTTTAATGAAAGTTAGTCCACAAGCTATAGACCAAGCATTACAACCCATTAAATCACTATATAAGAATAACCCGGCCGTACAGCATATCAATTCTAATTATGCTGACATACTGAGAAATGTTACTTCTAATATGTTGCTTCATTTAGTTGACGAAAAAAAGCTAAAGGAGGCAAGTTTAAATAATATCGCTTATTCATTCAGTCAAGTTGCTAAAGAGTTACACCTTGCCGAAAGCACTCCAACAGATTTAACAGCATCTGCTTTGATAGTTCAGGATATTGAAGCACTCCGGAATGAAGCACACCAGCTGACAAAACAATTAAGGGAAGAAGAAACCCCTGTGGATAACCTGTAGATAACCTGTGGATAACCTATAGAATAACCTGTTTGTTAATATGTTGATAACTTATTGATAACTTGTGTATAACCCTGTGGAAAAACCTGTGGATAACCTGGGGGAAACCTGTGGAAAACTTGTGGATAACTTTTGAAGCGTGGGGGCTGGGGGATGGTGATAGGGAGTAATAGTATCAACTGCCCTTTCGGAAAAATCCCCTAAAAGAACCACTACGACAAACCTAATCCTGGAATAGCAATCTCTCTAAAAGCCGTTATCTTACAGCAATATCAGCTATTTAGCAAACCTAATCCTGAGATAGAAATAACCTTAAAAGACCTTTTGCATATCGCAGTACGCTACGCCATGTTTACAATACGAGCAGTTTAGCAGGGAGGGATGGGTACAAGTTCTTGTTACGTTTGGTAACGCTTTGGTACGTCTTGTTACAAAGCTGTTACGCTTTTGTTGCGTTACGTGGTATTGGGGTATATTTCAAGACAGACTGGTGGGTTTATAGAACCATTTAGTGAGCCTTTTTTTTAAGAGCCTAATTAGTAACCCTTAAAGCATAGGAAACCTAAACCGTAATAGGGGAGGTAGCTGGTGAGTGTAAACAACTAATAAGACCTACTCTCCATAAGTCTCAGGAGGGGTTTCCCCACACCCACCAACTACCGTGATGAACTCAGAATAGCCAGATTATATTCCCCTGCGTTTATCGTAGTTCTTGTCGTTTATTCCTCTTACCAGCGATTCTCATGCTGACTCTGCTGGCACAAGTGAGGTAGGTGTGGTTAAACACCCACAGGGTATTCAGTGCTGATGAAAGAATTTAGCTGCCTTTTACGGCACACCCACCAGCATTAGCTTAATGCTAACCTCATAAAGAGGTATTTGTCAATACCTAAATTAAATATTCTTTTATGTTGACTTGCAAGGTAAGAGGTATTATACTGAAATCATGATAAGGAACTTAGGAAAACATAATTTTATGAGTAATGGTAGATTGTTTGGTGAACCGGGAGAGTTAAAATTTCAATAATGCAATCAAAAAAACATAATATAATAGAATCTTGTACTAATATTATTATAGGTTACTTCGTAGCATTAGGCTCACAACTAATAATACTTCCATCATTTGATGTACACATTACCTTCAAGGAGAACTTGCTTATGGGTTGTTACTTTACTATCATATCATTAACCAGAAGCTATATCCTCCGCAGATGGTTCAATCGTATAACAAGGAGGTTATGTGAAGGAACCAACTAATTTTAGTAAGGTGCTACGAGTGCGACCCTAATTATGGCATGGAGAATTATGCTCCTGCTGTTTCTACAGGACAATGTTCTTGGTGTGGATGGGAGTTAAAGGAAGGAGGTGATATAGATGAAAGAGCAAAAGAAGAAGGTTAGGAACTACTATAAGAGGAGTTGGACTTTTTTTAATGAGAAGGATTATTTAAAGGGGTTAGGTAGCTATAGGGAAGATGCTCCGACTAAGACGGTTAGGGAGGTCGTGAAGTTGTTGGATAATGCTATTAGTAGGTATGTGAGGAATGATTTTTACCATGAGTTTGAAGGTACTGATTTGAGTAGGTTGATTATGTATGCCGAAGAGAGGAAAGGTATGTATAAGAATATGTCTCCTTATGCGTATCCGTATAAGAATATTAAGATTAGAAAGGAGGTTAAGGTTTGAGACTACATGAATTTGCTATAGACCAGTTGATTAAGGGGAATGATAAAATAAAAAGGAATGGGTTTAAGAAGGATTTTAAAAAGAGGACAAGAAGGAGATACAAGGAACATTGGGATGCTAAAACTGAGGAGGAGAAGAAAGAATATTGGGCTGAACAAGAAGAGTATAAGGATGAGTTTGAATGTGGGTGGAAGGCAGATGCAGATTTTTTTGTTGATGAAATAATGGGTGATTTGACCAGAGTGCCGGATGCGTATAGAATTTGTGAGTTTTGTAAGACTGTTTTTATGTATGAGGTCGAGGACTCACATAAGATTACGGCACATAAGATGGCAGACCTTGCTAACTTATGGTTTTATCTTGACTGTGAATATTGGGATTTAGTTTTATATTCAGTAGATAGGTATGGTGAAACTAGAACTTATGTTAATTTGATGGCTTACTGGTACGCTAAGGATGAGTCACTGAGTTAAAGGAGGAGATAGATGCCGGATTTTAAGTATGTAGTAAGAGCTTATCAAAATAAGTATATTCATTTGTTTAAAACAAAGAAGGAAGTTGATGAGTTTTTTAGAACAGAAGATAAATCTAAATGGGTTCTTTATAGGGAGGTAAAATAATGCCAGCAAAAGTAAGGAAAGGTGATAAGTTGTTTATGATTGTGTTTTCCGGTGAACAGCATAGGAGAATAAGGAGAACAGCCGCTAATATTAATACAACCATGAACAAGGTAATTAAAAACGCAGTTGATGAATACACGAAAGGAAAACTAAATGGGAACAGGTGACTATAATCTATTTTGTCATGGCAACAAAGTTCTAAAGAATAGGGATGGCTATGATAGAATTTTTGGAAAAATTAAAAACTGTACTTGTGTGGTGTGTGGCATTACCGGTGCTGACCGCTATCATCTTAGGGATGGTGCTTATTATTGTACTAACTGTGCAAGCAATAAACGGTTTACTATAGAGGAGCGTCATGTACCTTAAAAAAATCATAAAAGAAGTGGATTGACATATCAAAAAAGGTATGCTAAAAGTTTATGATGAAAAAGATACTATGAGGAACTATAATATGAAAATGCAAACAATAGCGGTATTTATTCTTGTTATTTTATTATCTTATGCGTCTGCTTTTGATTCGGAACTGAAAGTTCCAAAGGCAACTGGCAATAATGACCCCGACCCTCTCATAGATGTTTATGACTCTAAGGTGTACAAAGCGTTTATGAAAGAGAACCATGACAGGGTAGAGGAGTACCTTGATTCCCGTAAAGATGTTCACCCTATAGTCAGGAAATGTTTTGGAAAATTTTTACATTCGGAAGCTGCCTGGTTTGACATGATTGACTGGTTTACATTTTCCACCAAGGAAGGTGTTCAGTGGTATCAACTGGAGAGCAGCGAGGTTAAGGCACTGCTGAACAAACATAAGTACATAGTTGACTGGGGTAACTGTTTACAGATTTCACTTCAAGAACAATGGAAAAACAAAAAGATATTATAGGATTATTTCATTTAAATCAGTTTGGAAAAGAAATGGAGGAATATTTAGATGTCAAAACAATTAACAACCAACTTCCATTCTGATGAATTTAAATGCCCTTGCTGTGGCAAGGATGATATAGATATGAACTTTGTTATTAATCTACAGATAGCAAGAGACCATTCAGATGTCAAGTTTATCATTACAAGTGGAGTGAGATGCGAGAAACATAACAAGGAAGTTGGTGGTAAAGAAACATCAAGTCACCTAAAAGGACTTGCTTGTGATTTGGTGGCGCAAAACAGTTCTACGAGAGGACTATTGTTGAAAGCTATATATCATTCTTTTTTAAGAGTAGGAATAGGAAAAGACTTCATCCATGTGGATGATGATATGGTTAAAGCACAAAATGTTACTTGGCTTTATTAATAAGGAGAATAGGATGAGTGGATTGGCAAGAACCTTGAAAAGAATAAAAAAAAGTTTCAAAGAAAGTGAAAACATGACAACTGCTGAAGGTAGAAAGTATTTTGAAGAAAGAGAAAAACAAGGTAAGGTTGATTTGCAGAAACAGTATAAGGCTCAACAAGAAAGAGAGAGGCAGGAAAGAATTCATGCGAGAAGGGATATTAGAGGTAACATTCGTAAGAATTATATAATTTCCACGGATAATCTTGCTAATAAAAAAAGAGAGAAGCAGGAACAGTATAAGACTCAACAAAAAAGAGAGAGGCTGGAACAGTATAAGGCTCAACAAGAAAGAGAGAGGCAGGAAAGACTCCAAGTATTAAAGAAGAAATTTAAAGGTTACTATAAAAATAAATTCCAGACGGAGGAGAAGGATAAAAAGGAAACAAAGAAAACTCTGGCAAAGAAAGAGACCAAAGCAAAAAAAGAAAC
>Ga0080013_1002382_pt1 | contig 22211 bp, 44 predicted proteins | sample ETNvirenome_6_85_FD_69236 | JGI IMG/M metagenome (GOLD analysis project Ga0080013, IMG submission 69236) | Marine viral communities from the Pacific Ocean - ETNP_6_85 (SPADES assembly) (version 2) | ecosystem: Environmental > Aquatic > Marine > Oceanic | place: Pacific Ocean | collected 2013-06-19 | reverse complement strand
GCCTCCATCGGGCGCGTATACGTATTCCTTACGCACTTGATCGGGGCAGCAAGTTGGCCATTGGAACTGCCCCACCTTTTTTTGCGGGAGTAACTCAATTGGTAGAGTTTCTGCCTTCCAAGCAGAATGTTGCGAGTTCGAATCTCGTCTCCCGCTCCACCTCAGATACAGAAAGAAGCATTAATGGAACTTATCTCAACACACATTTGCATGTCCGCCGACGTAGGGGTACATGGGAATCTTTTTGGAGGGGTAATGCTCTCATGGATTGATGAAGCAGCGGGTGCTCTCGCAGCGCAAATCTGCGACACCCCATTGCTAGTCACGGTGAAGATGGATGAAGTACATTTCCGCAAACCTGTACGGACAGGTAATGTAATAAAAATATACGGAGCGTTAGACAAGTTTGGTACAACCTCCATCGCCTTGACAATTCAAGCACGAAAACATAATGTATATGATGGCAGCCAAAAAGTGGTGTGCGACACCAAAGTTAAATTTATTAGATTAGACGAGGATTCAGAACCTGCTCCCGTGAGCGAAAGAGCAAAGCGCAAGTACTATAGAAAGCGCGGGTTAGAGATCCCCCCAGAGTTAAAAGAAGATACCAAGAAAGAAGGTTAAAATGGATACACATACAAAACAAATTATGTTTAGCAGCAAAGAGTCCAATTGGGGTACCCCACAGGATTTTTTCGATAAACTGGATGAAAATTATAATTTTGATTTAGATCCCTGCGCTACTGCTGAGACAGCAAAATGTGAGGATTATTATACTAAAGAGGAGGACGGACTGGCGCAGGAGTGGGGAAGAAACCGCCGCGTGTTTGTAAATCCCCCCTATGGTAAAGATATAAAGAAGTGGATTCAGAAGGGGTACGAGGAGTCTCGTAAAGGCAACATCGTAGTGATGTTAATTCCGTCTCGGACGGATACTTCCTACTGGCATGAATATTGTATGAAGGCGTCCGAAATCTACTTTATTAAAGGCAGATTGAAGTTCGGGGACGCAACAGCCGGCGCGCCTTTCCCTTCCGCTGTAGTGGTATTTAACGGATATTATAGAGGACTCACCCCCATGATGATGTCAATTAGCAGATGAAAAACTAGTTAAGTATGTGAGGGAGCGAATACCGCAGTTATGTTTTGCCGTGATTGTTTTAACAAACTTGGCATTAGGTTGCGTAACCATCTCATCAAAATTTCACCTTTGGAATAAATTTGATGGGACATATGATTGTGTAACCGCCAACGACAACATCACCCGCGTCCCCGGATTTAAGTTTACTTACCAGATAAATGATAATTGCTTGCTCTTTCCCAAAGAAAAAGTGTCGATTGCGCTTAATGTGTTTTACTTATACTGGTACAGTGTTTTTGAGGACCCCGCCGATGCAGTTCTTAACAACCTAAACAATCTCATCATCGAGTGGAAAACCGAGAAGATGAGATTTAAAAACGGATACAGAGTAGATGGCGAATATGTTCCCGAAGGAAAGGCAGTGGGATTGGCGTTTGGTAAAGGACTCATCCAGATATATGTGGAAGAAGGAGCGACTCTTGATGAAACATCTTTTGTTCATGAACTTATCCATATTTCTATTAATGCTGCTACTGGACAAAACCACGGCGACCCCGACCACGAAGGTGAGTTGTATAAAGGATGGACAAGTCGCCACACACAACTGATTCATGAAGTCAACGAAGCACTTCAGGGAATAATGGAAATGAGATATGGTTCGTAAAATAAAACCCAAACCAACCCGCAGTCAAAAAGAAGCAAAAAAAGATTTGCAACAGAAGTTAAATATGTTTGATAGACTACCGGATGAGTGTTTGGTGTGTTTCGCCCCCTTTAACAAGACCGACAGGGAAATGGTTACAACATGGAATGTGGTGGTGCGCAACGCGGAACAGACAGTGAGACTTTACTGCCCCACCTGTTGGCAACAGGCACTAGACTTGTTGCAAGAGTATGCAAAAGATGATAGTAGGGTTTGAGGCGTCCGACGCCACTTATGCTGAGTTGCTCATCAAGTTAAAGCATGAAGGCATTACCAAGCGCGAGTTCTTTCGAGGAGTCGTAAGCGCGTTTTTGGCAGACGAAGAAAGATTCGGTGCTTATATCATCGAGTTTAAGAAAAAAAAGAATTTATATTCTCATAAGAAGCAGAAAATCCTTGACAAAGAACGCAAAATGGGTTATGATGTAGAAAGAAAAATGGGATTATCCCAGAATGAAATCGACGACTTGTTTGATATGTTCGATGAGGAATTGGGTGTGTAAATGAAAGAGTGTGCCAGAGAGTGTGTACAAAAAAATAAAAAATGCTCTCAAAAAGAATGCCGATTATGGATGAAACACGGCAAAGATTTAAATTGCAGTCTGGTGGCAATCCAACGCCACGGACCCATGACGCTCTATGAAGTAGCCGAAAGACTCAACCTCAGTTACGTGAGAGTGAAGCAGATTCAGGACGCGGCAATAGCGAAGATAGACAAAGAAGAAATGCGCAATGAACTTTTTGTTCTAGAGGATGGCTTTTTCTAAGTTTAGGAAACTATTTATTAACTGTAAAAGTGCTGTTTTTTTCGCGGCACACCTAAAAGGAGAATTTTTGTTATGACTAAAAAGAAAACTTTACTTGAGGAGGGCGCCGTTCGCAGTTTTATGAAACTGGCAAACCTGAAACCTCTTGCCAGCGATTTCGTGGATAAACTCTATGAAAAGAAGCAGGGGTATGATGATCGTCTAGATGACACTTTAGGTGCAAAAGATGGCGCGGAGAAAGATAAAGAGCAGTCGCTTGCAGATCGCCGCAAAGAAAGCGAAGGTGAGGAAAAAGCTCACGGCAAAGGGGCAGACTCCAGCGATAAGGAAATGTCCGAAGATAAAGATTACACTGCCAAGAAGGAAAAGCCAGGCGAGGATAAGCGCAAAGGTGCTGAAAAGCGAGGCGCAGAAGGGACCCTTGCTAAAACTCCAGGTCATGGCAAAGTAGACTATGTTAATGAAGAGGAAGAATCCGCACTCCAAGAAGATGATAAAGAAGATGACGATTGGGGTGGCAACAAGGGTGATGAGTCTGAAACCGATCCTGGACATCTCGACTATGAAGGAGATGAAGGTGGCGAACATGGCGACTTAGATGTAGGTGCTTTAGTACGCGCCATTGCTGATGCCGTAGAGACACACACTGGAGTTTCGGTGGAAGTTGCTGGCGAAGAGGCAGAAGAGGAAGCGGATTTGGCCGACGAAGAAGAAGTAGAGTTGGACGACGAAGAAGAAGGGTTGGACGATCTTGAAGAGATGATCGCAACGATTGCTGAGAATGTCACCTCCCGTCTGCGAACCTTATCTACCGAGCAAAAAAAGAAGAAGTAGAGAGTTTCCCTACAATTAAATTTAAAAAACCACCTTCGAGGTGGTTTTTTTACTTGACAAAGAGGTAAAATGTGTTTATAATGGGGGGAGCGGATCTTGTTCCGCCCACTAATTATTTAAGGTGATTTTAACTATGGAATATCTTCGGAAATGCTTAACTTTCTTCGCACATCTGCTTATAGAGTTTATTATGCGACCCTCATCGCAATATGCTCCTGTGTCTATCACAGAGAATGGAAGAGAACCCTATATTATAGGGAGAAGAGGAAATTAGGGCCCATGGCATATCATTTCCGGCGCGCCATCATCACCAAAGAAAAGATTACAATTTTAAGAGTTAAACAAGGTCTATTAAAACGGAGGACTAATGACAACGAAACACTATCTTAACACCGCAGAAGGGTTAAACCAAAAGATTTTAGAAGGGGTAAACAAACTAGCAGACAATGTAGCAGCTACGATGGGACCAAGGGGAAGAAACGTCATTCTCCACCAACCCGGCTCCAACCCCATCATTACCAAAGATGGCGTCACAGTGGCAAAGTTTGTGGACCTAGAGTGTCCATTTGAGAATGCCGGCGCACAAATTATTAAACAAGCCAGTGAAGAAACTAATGTCAATGCCGGCGATGGTACCACCACCGCGACAGTCTTGGCACGTGCAATTTTAATAGAAGCACAAAGGCACTTGGTAGCAGGACATTCTCCCGTCGAATTGAAAAAGGGAATTGATAAAGCTACTGAAGTAATTGTAGAGAACTTAAAAGCAGAAGCGCGAAAAGTTACCAAACTAGACGACGTAGAGGATATTGCTACCATCTCCGCCAACGGGGATAGGACGATAGGTAAACTGTTGGCAACGGCGATTGATATGATCGGTACAGATGGAAGCATCACTATCGAAGAAGCGCGATCTCTTGATACGTCGTTGGACGTGATGGAGGGGTTTCGATTCGATAGTGGTTTCGCAGCAGGAGCGTTTGTAAACGATGAGCGCCGTGGGGTGATGAAGTATGATAACCCTCTCTTTCTTATTACCGACGAAAAGATAGAGTTTGTAGAGGATATTCTTCCCATTCTTGAACTCGCCGCCCGTGATGGTCGCCCTCTTATGGTAGTGTGCGAAGATATTGAAGGACAGGCACTTGCGGCAATGATTATGAATGCCATGCGCGGCACTATGAAAGTGGCCGCTATTAAGGCGCCCCGCTATGGAGAAGAGAGGCGCAATATCCTCCAAGACTTAGCAATTAGTGTAGGGGCTACGTTTGTATCACGAAGTTCAGGGATGCAAATGAAAGAGGTGAAGCTCAGTCATATGGGAAGCGCCAAGTCTATTGAATCCACCCGCTTTGTGACCACCGTTGTGGGCGGAAAGGGAAAGCAAGATGACGTAGACCAGCGCATTGGATCGCTTAAATCCCTGTTTGCTGAAACCGATAACATGCACGAGTGTGAGCGAATTCAGGAGCGCATTACGCGCCTCGCCAGTGGCATTGCCGTCATCAGCGTAGGAGGAGCAACCGAAGTGGAAATGATAGAAAAGAAGCATCGAGTAGAAGATGCCTTAGAAGCCATTAAGTCTGCCCAGCAAGAGGGGATAGTAGTTGGCGGCGGCATGGCACTTTTGCGTGTAGCGAGCCGCCTAGATCCTCGCAAGTTTTATCCCCAAGGAGGGGAGGCGCTCTATGGGGTGCATATTGTGCTTAAGGCGGTGGAAGCACCGCTCCGTCAGATGGTAGTCAATGCGGGGGGGAAACCGGATGTATTATTAGAAGCAGTAAAGGATCTGCCGGACGGACATGGTTTTGACTTGCGTCGCGACTTCGGGCAGCATGAGGCAGTGGACATGTTTGAGAAGGGGGTAGTAGATCCGCTTAAGGTGGTAAGATCTGCCCTTCAGAACGCTGCATCGGCAGCGGGTACACTTATTACAAGTAGTCACGCCATAATCGCTAAGTAATTACTATTTATTATTACACACACATTTGTGGCGGGGGAATAATTTGTGCCGACTGAAGATGTAAACACAGCACTATCACAGATAGATGGCAAAATGGATATGCTCGCCATGAAGATTGACGAATTAAAAGAAAAGCAGGAAGATATGGCCGATGACATCTTAAAGGTTAAGGAAGCAGTGTACCATCCTGATGAGGGATTGTACGCCCGACTGAGAGAATTAGAAGGGTGGCAAAAAACATCTGTTAAATTTACTTGGATGTTAGTTTCCTCCACTTTGGGCATTCTCGCTTTCTTAGTTACCAAAGCATTATCTTAACATTTTACTTGACACCACCGCATTAATTTGCTATAATAGAGAGAGATCACCGTCATGGGTGAGATAAAGGAGAGTGTGATGAACACAGAAGTAAATATTTCATTACGAGGTTTCTTGGATCAACTTCCCGGCGAAGTGGAGCAGTTGTTGAGGGGTGTTATCACTCACTTCCAACACAACCACGCCGCCCTTGAAGAGGCCACGGACAAATTGGGAAGCGAAGGCGAAGTGGGATACTGCTTGGTCGATTTAGACAAGATTCGTCGCGAGTTGTACCGCATTGACAATCGCATAGGCGATTGTATGAGTATCCTCCAAGGATATCAGGACCACCTGATCAAGGCCACCCCACCCCCTCCGACCGAGGAGCAAGGGATGGGAGCGCCAGAAGTGGTGTTGAGTGAGGAGTAGGGAATGGAAAAGAGGAGATCTCGTATATCTTCCTCAAGGATCGATTCTCTTCGATAAATCTGAATTAGGATATTGTAAGACGTACCGTCCCGAGATTGGAATGGTGGTGTCAAAGATGGAGAACATCCCCTTCCCAGACCGTTATACAGTTTTTTGCATGGGGCATACTTATGTCACTCACGCAAATCAAGTTCATGGGGTCACTACCCCTAGAGGAAATGAAACATGTTGATTAAACTTATTGAAGTGGCGCGCCGAAGCGCCATTAATGCCGGCAAAGCAGACTATACAATGAATGAGATTTTTGTTAATCCTGAGAATATTGTAAGCATTCGCGAAGATATGCAATTTAACACTCTTTTTCAGGAAGGGCAGTTGCCGTGGGAGGAGTTGAGTGCTCACGCTACCTTCTCCACGCTCACCATGAACAGTGGGGGCATTTCCAATACCGTAACGGTAGCAGGTTCCCCTTCGCACATTCAAGAAAAGTGCTTTCACGCGAAGAAGCAGTTGCTGAAGGGGTAGAGGATGTTCGAATATATTCATGTTTATGCAAAGGTGGATTGTCCTTTTTGTAAGGATGCCATCACCCTTCTAGAGGAAAGAAGAGAGAGTTTTGTAGTAACCGTCCTCGATCACTGTAGTGAGTTTGAAGCGGGAATCAAAAAAGAGTTAAATTTTCCCACCGTTCCTATTATCCTCAAATGTTTCGAAGATGGAAAAGTACAGATGATTGGGGGATACACTGAACTTCAATCCTATTGTGCCACCACCAAGGAATTATCAGCATGATTAGATGTGAGTTAAGAGACATGCCAGACGCGGCGGGATTGCATATGAAGAAAGGTCGCTATCATGGTTCCAATTTTTGGGATATAAAAGGATTTGGAAAAGAGAAGTGGGTGATTGCTGCCTATATTGATTTTGATAGTGATGATGTTCCCCCTTGGATGAGCGACGGTGAAGTCGCCACCGCATGTGTAGGATATTTAAATTCACCACCCGAACGAAAAAGGTATGAAAAGAGGCGCACCACCTCCTTATATGGTACGCTAGATATTTACCAGCACGTCCTTAAGAGAGGGGCGAGTGGGAAACCATACCTAGAAGTCTTACTCACAACTGATGAACAGAGGAACGATAACTTTTGGGGAAAGGGGAAGAGCGATAAGTTCTAGAGGAGACTAGTTACTTATAGGGTTATGAAGCGTTTAATAGAAAATTTTAAGTCCTATTTAGATGAAGCATCTACTCATCCGGATTTCCGCATTGAGGCGATACTTATCAGTCATAGCAAGAAGGAGAGGGGAAAAAACGATATTCTTAACGATATTCGTTCCCTCGCAGGCGTTACTATTGTGGCAGTCCGCGAAGCAGATAAACCAAAACCGGGCCGTGATTATTCGCTTTTGTCTTTAAAGGTAGATCGATGGAATTTGGGAAACCACAGTGTAAAAGCGATCATCAAAGAGTTAGTAACCCGTATTAATAAAATTGAAGGTGTCATAGCATTTAATGTGAAAGGCATACCGGAAAAACTATGAGATGGAGGACGATACAGGAGACGACCAAACATGTCGAGTTTTGTACGTTAACAGTACTTGCATGATATGTGCGAATAAGACGCTCCACTGTCACTATTGCAACGGCGAAGGAAAGAACTATATTGAAGCATCGGACAAAACTATTGCTAAAATCATTAACGATTTAAGTCCGCAAAGAAAATGTGATATACTAAGATATATAAAGAAAGGATGTCCAGATGGATGAATCACGAAAGAAAGAAATAAAACACGAATTGAAAGAAGAAACTTATACCAAATATACTTCCCTTATTCAAGAGTTGATAGGGAAAGAATATTATAAAGACTTCCCCTCCACTTTGAGTACCTTTTTGGCACTCACCATGAGCGCCGAGGCGACTAAAAAGAATCTCATGAAAATGGGCGCTGAGTCTAAGGATGTGGAAGCAGCGCGTACCAACATCATTAGTGAAATTTGGCACCTTATGGAACTCTATGAGAATGGTACCATTACCACATTAATGGAAAAAGACGCTCAAGAAAAAGAGCAGCAGAGAGAGAAAAAGTAAACGGGACAGGATCATATGGGACGATACACATACCTTTCAATTCTTTTGCTTTCTTTATTGAATGGGTGTGCGTGCGAAGAGACGCTCCATAGAACTTGCCCTGCTCCCCGACCATGCACTATTACCCCCGACGGCGGAATTCATATTTATCAGGAGGATAAAGATGTGCCGCACGTCATCATGGGAGAGTGCAGGTTAGGACAAACCGAGTGCGACGAAGAATTTAATGATATTTGTGTGGGGAGCGTCATTGAGGAGTCCGAAGAATGTGACGGATTAGATAATAACTGTAATGGGTTGATTGATGACGGACTATCGCTTGATCATGATGGTGACGGTCATAATGGCGCGGATTCATGCCTCAACAATACTGATTGCGATGATACTAACGATGCCATTTTTCCTGGAAATACGGAGATTTGTGACGGATGGGATAACGACTGTGATGGCGAAGTAGACAATATCGGGCCGGTGAATTGTTGGACCGGACGCACCGACGCAGTGATTGGAAATGGTTCCCCGTGTGAATTTGGAACACGTGCTTGCGAAGATGGGGTGTGGGGTGAGTGTACGGGACAAGTGTTGCCTGATATCGAATTGTGTGATATGATAGACAATGACTGCAACGGGGAAATAGATGATGCTACGATGGAAGAGTTTATGGTATGTGGACCGGCAAATAATGTGGGACAGTGCCAATACGGAAATAATAAATGTATTGATGGCGAACTTTATTGTATCAATGCGACGTACGCGGAGAATGAAGTTTGTGATAACATAGACAACGACTGCAACAGTGTGGTGGACGATGGACTAGAGAGAGGATGCGAAAGCATCTGCGGTCAAGGTATTGAAATATGCTATCAGGGGGATTGGGTCGCATGTACCGCTCCTGCGCCACAGGTTGAGATCTGTGACTACTTAGACAACGATTGTGACGGGGAAGTGGACGAAGGTTGCTTGTGCGTTATAGGCGATTCTAGGACGTGTCAGGAACCCGACATGTATGATGCTGCAACAGGGGAATGGAAGAGTTGCGGTCTAGGAATTCAGTATTGTGATGTGTTTGGATTGTGGGGGGAGTGTATGTGGACGGGCATTTCGCCTGAGATATGTAACAACTGGGATGATGATTGCGACGACGTGGTGGATATGATAGAATCCAGTTGTGGCGTCCAAGAGCAGGAAACAGTAGGAGTTGGCGAGTGCCGCTTAGGGGTAACTCTCTGCGAAGAAGGCGAGTGGGGACCATGCGAGGGGGAGATTGGTCCAACCGAGGAAGTGTGTGATGAATTGGACAACGACTGTGATGGATTGATTGATGAAGATTTGAATGCACACGAGAAGGTGGATATGGTATTTACCATTGATGTATCGGGATCTATGTGTCCTTACATCACCGCGCTGGCACAGGGAATTTCTATGTATATAAATGACTTCCAAGATACCGAGCATAAATTTAGTTTAGTGATTTTCCCTCCACAGTATGGATACAATAGCGACCGCTACTTGGTAATAACTAACCCCAGTTTGGTAGATGTGGGTACCTTTCTTGCCACATTAAATGCTCTCGCATGTAACGGCGGAGGTAATGAACCGAGTTATGACGTGATGTATGACATCTTAGATCCCACCGACCCTGCACAAATTGGATGGAGAAGTGACGCTTACCCTTATGTTATTATGATCACCGACGAAAACGCTCAGAGTTGGGGCGCGTACGCAACAGAGAGTGACATTGCCCCTCTCAGTGCCAACTGTCAAGTGGGTGAATGCGTAGGAGGGGACCGAGTAGAGGTATTTGTGATTACCGAACCTTATTATGCAACGGAGTGGGATTCGATCCTTTTTGGGGAAATGAATCGCCTTTATGACATTGATCCTGCCGATGGAGCGCGCTATACAGAAATTCTCAAAGACATCTTCGAAAATGTATGTTTACCCGAAGGAGAGTGATATTGCCAACTAATTATTAGTATGATGGCAATTATCAACTTTAACAAGAATACCCTTGAAAAAAAGCTTGACATTACCTATGGAGATGTGGTATATTTAAGAGGCGACGTAGGGTTGCAAGCAGGGGTAGGCGTAGTCCTATCAACAGAAAGAAAGAGTTATGATATTTATGATGCACCATTTTACCAACGACGATGCCTGTTCATAGAAGATTGGAAGGTGGCCACTCCACTCGAAGGGGTGTTGGTTTATTGGTTCAACATCGAGAAAGAAATGTGGATGGAAGATTACGATCTTTCAGTCGCTTAGAAAGGATTTAAATTGTTAAACATGATGATGCCGGTTATGGCATTTGTGTTGGGAAATAGTGTAAATGAAATCAACCACCACTCTCAACTAGTAGAATCTTATGTACATGGAGAAAAGAGGTTGGCAATCGTTACGACTATTTGTCAAAAAGATAGAGAGGGCAATCCCCTCTACCTAGAACCTGTTGCCGCGTTTCACTTTCGTGAAATGATGGCCGATGCTGCCAAAGAGGGATTCTTTTTAAAAGCAGTCTCCGCCTTTCGGACCCACCACCAACAACGCCTACTGAAAAGAAGGCGACCTTCCTATGCAGCAGCAGCAGGGTGGAGCGATCATCAGCAGGGATTATCAGTTGATATTGCGGGGACTACTCGTCTCATTAAAGGGAAAAAACATCGAACCATCTTGTATTGGTGGATGGTGAGAAACGCAAAAAACTATGGATTTTTTAACGATGTGCCGAATGAACCGTGGCACTGGACATACGGGAAAAGGATAAGAAACTATGGATGAACAACAAGTGCAGACAAGAAACATGAGACAATATTATTATCTCTCGATAATTTTATTTGCCGCCTTAATAATCTTCCTACTCACACAGAATTTCTTCGCAGTGAAGTTGGTATTAATGGGAACCATTTGCGTCAAGGCATACGGATTTTTGGTAAAAGAGATTCAATATGAGTTTTATTCGTGCATCCTCTATATGGGGTTGTTAGTTTATTTTCTAACGACCTAAGACATAGAGATGTGGGAGCAACTAAAAAAAGACATTTTGTACGCTATGTATAAAGTGTCGGCAGTAAAAATAGATTTTAAAAACAAGTGTGAACATTGTTTTAACAAGTGGTCATGGCAAACAAAAGAAGGAAAGTTTGTTTGCTCACGACACAATACAAAAAGGAGTAAGAAATGAGTGTAGTGAATTTAGCAACGCGACTAACTGAAAGGTTAGCAGCATCGCAAGGAAGCGAGATGGTAGTCCCAACGCGTGAGTTGGGGGATTTTTTAGTTGAGGGGGAAAAGCAACTTGAACAGTTGGTTATCCAGATCAAAGGAAAAGAGCGCCAAATTGCCAGTCTTGAAGATCGATTGGAGGGTCAAAGATCGACCATTCAACGGTTAAAAGAGCAAGTATCAAGGTTGGAAACGAGCGCAGGAGCAGGAACGCGCAAGTGAAAGACAAGGAACTAATTCAGGTACTTAGAGACATTTTGAAAAAGAACTTGACAAGTGAGGCGGGATCTGCTATACTAAAGCAGATGGGCAGATCACAATCTAACTTGGAGGAAAAAATGGTTACTGTTTCTGTGTATAATAAGACGAATGAAGATAATGATAGTTGGTCCCTACTGGATCGTCCTGTGGACGAGTTTCAATTTGCAGCGCATGAATATGAGTTAGCAATCGAAACTATGAGTGCATATGATTCCGACGAATATGACGTATCTATTACATTCGGCGAAATTTCAGCAGACGCTCTGAACGCTGTACAAATCGCGCCTTTCTTTGAATTTATTTCAAGTCAAGCGCCAGTGGATAATGTTCTGAGTGGTACTAAGTCCGAATATGTAGGGGACGCATGATCGAAGTAGGTGATCTTGTGCGCCACAAAACTTTGGGGTATGCAGTCAAGAAACGCAAGAACGCTAAAAGAGGGCAGGTAAGTTATCCAGGATATGGATTGCCTACCTGTCCTTTGCTTGGAGTAGTTGTGGGAATTGCCGATAATCAACAAGTTTTTCGTTCGGGTCCAATGGTAAGTGTGTTCTGGTTCAGTGGAACCGCGCACAATCGTATACCACAGATCCGCCGGATTACAAGTGATAATCTAGTGCTGCATAAAAATCTTATCAAGGAGGTACGTATGAATGATGTTTGAAATAAGCAACCCTTATACGGGGCATGTGTACGATAATCGAGTTACGTTGGATAAAGCACTCGCTATGATTGCGGGTAGTAAAGACGAGAACGAGCAAGTACTTTCTACTCTTAAAGAAGAGTCAGAAGTACAATGTAGATCCCGTCATATTCCTTCGTTTAAACTTACATTAAAGAAAGTTTCTCTAAGCGAACTAATACATACTTAATAGAAAGACGTTTAATATCATACACTTAGAAAAAAGTTGGGAAAATCTGAAAGATGTACTTGACTTTTGGCGAAGATTGTGGTATAATAGAGAAGCGAACAGGGATCAACTTTACACTTTTGACGGGAAGGCATGTAAATGAGTGACACTGAAAAGACAATGGGTGTGCGCCTACAACAGTTACAAAGAAAAGTAACTAAGGTAGGCGACACTTTTAAGCAGACGATGCTGGAATCATTTAATGATCAGTACAGGAACGGGCGCACACTTTCGCCCCGTCAAATGCAACTGCTGAACGAGTGGGAAGAACTCTTTAGTGATGATCGCTTACACGCGCTCGCACAATATAAAGAGGATTACGCGCAAAGCGAAGAAATGCAAAACTTGTTTAAGTTAGCATTACAATATTATAAAGACAACCCTCCCTATTTTAGTGGGGTTCTTACAAGATACAGAGATTGGTATGAAGATGATGCGAATGAAGGTAAACTTTATATTCCCGCACACGAAACTTTTATAAAGATGACGCAGAATCGTCACTTTGCATCCTATAAGAAAGAACTTCTAACATTGCCCCGCTACTCTCCAGGAGATCTGGTAGAAGGTAGGCAGGGTAAGTCACTTTCGGGCAACCTTTATATGATAGTACAACCTACGGGACGCGCAAGAGGCGCAAGAGGCAGTAAAGAATACTTATCACTTAGACTCGTTCAACCACAGTATAGCAGGGGATGGCGTAAGGGTGGAGATGCTCCGGTTCAGTATGTGGAAGAAGGTTATGTTAAGAAATTTAAGATGAAAGGTAAACAAGAGAATGGGTTATAGTAATTACAGACGACCAGTGACGTGCAGTTATTGTTACCATACAGGACACAACAAGCGAGGGTGTCCACGGTATAAAGAGCACGTAGCAGAAGGCAAGGTTACTGAACATCGTAAACTTGCTCCTAGACGTTGCTCCTATTGTGCCGACACAACGCATGATAAACGTAAGTGTGAGAAACTCCATGATGATAAGATAAATACTATTTTGGTTAATCGAAGATGGATTGATTTGGTGCTAAGAGACTGTGAAGATAATGGCATTGGCATCGGCGCGATGCTAAAGATAACCGATCCCTACAGTCATGATAAGTTTAATCTTGCGATGGTAGTGGGGTTTGAGTGGGATAATCTTTTTCTCAAGTACCCCACCAAAGGATGGATTAAGGTAAAGAATTATATGGGAGATATTAAGAGCAGTCATCATTACTTTTATGAGCAAGGACTTATATCCTTTAGAGATGAACACTGTCCCCATCTCCATGACCAAAGAAATCTTTCTTGCGCGCTGGATAACGGTAACTGGCGAGAATTAAAACTTCAAGGCAGTTTATCCGCGAACAGTAAGATTAAAGTAGTTTCGGGTGTAGAGCAGGATTTAAATAAAGTAGCACCCAATCGTATATTAAACGGTGGAGTTGGTGTGGAAGAATGGTTCAAAGATCGAACTTCCGCTGATTACCGCAATAACCTATAACACTAGAACACAACACAAAGGAAAATAAAACACAATGGCAATTGATTTTAAAACATTTCAGTCCGTCGCATTTCACGTTCTCAATTCACGCTTCCCTATTATTTTAAGGGGTAGGCATGGGATTGGCAAGTCGGAAATCGTTTATCAACTAGAAGAGCAGTTAAAGTACACGGATGGCGTGATCGAACGTCGTGCGAGCCAGATGACTGAGGGGGATCTGATTGGATTGCCATCAATTAATGGGAGCAGCACCCAATGGAATCCACCAGATTGGTTTAAGAGTGCGTGTGATCAACCCGTCTTGCTGTTCCTCGATGAGATCGATAGAGCGACACCAGAAGTGCGCCAAGGCATCTTTGAATTAACCGATAGTCGTAAGATTAACGGACACGTTCTACACAAAGACACCGTGATTGTCGCCGCTGTTAATGGTGGGGAACACGGTGCCGAATATCAAGTAGGTGAAATGGATCCAGCAGAACTGGATCGTTACACTGTATTTGACGTGGAACCAACTGTAGAAGATTGGTTAACGTGGGCAAAGGAGAAGGTAAGTGGGGTTGTATGGGACTTCATTAATAACCACCGCAATCACCTAGAACATGGTGAGTCTTTTGAACCTAACAAGGTTTATCCAAGTCGGCGTAGTTGGGTGCGATTGGATGAGACACTTCAAATGGCATCTTTGCTTCAAGAGAAGATGGATGATCCTGCAATCTTTGTACTCTCTCAATCCTTTGTGGGGTTTGAAGCGGCAGTCAAGTTTAAGGACTTCGCGGCAAATTGGGAGCGTCAAGTATCCCTAGCAGATATTATTGATCATGGCAGATTTGAGTTGGTAAAGGATTTTTCTATCAACGAACATGGTGCCATCATCGAAAAGATGGAACAGAAGGAAATCTTCCAGAGTGCCTTAGAGGATAATCAGCGCGAAAACATTGCTGAGTATATGTCAATGGTTCCTGGCGAGTTAGCAATGAAGTTGTTTACCAATTTTACTAATGAGATTGTAAATCTTCAAGACGAAGATAAGATTAGTGAGATTGTGAAGTTTATGGAGCATCGCTTAAAAGATAAAGATATGCTAGTGAAAGATTATCTAGTTGATCTTATCGCGGGAAAGGCAGAAGATGGAAAGGAATAGACGATGCCATATAAGAGTACATTTAGTAAAAAGATAAACAAACTGAAGCGATGGGCGAAGGAGAAACATTCGTTAACGGTGGTATTTGACACTGGACAAGCAGACAGATACTTACCGGATGATCGGATTGTTGTGGTGAATGATGGGCAAACAGATGAGCATAAGTGTTACGCACTATTGCATGAGTTAGGACACTATCGAAACCGCATTCCACATACGCGCACTTATCGTAAAAGGTTTAAACTTTTAGATGAGGCGGAGAAGATGGGAAAACCTATTCGTTCTCATGCCTACCGCGTACAGATAATAGAAGAAGAAATACAAGCGTGGAGAAATGGCGAAACACTCGCCAAACAATTAGACTTAAAGATTGATTCATCCAAGTATAATAATTATGGTGCCAAGTGGGTGATGACGTATATTGATTGGGCATCGCAACGCCAATGGAACACAGATATAATCTAAGGAAACCAAATGTCATTTGACTTAAACTTTCACATTTATTCACTATTACAAGAAGAACCTTTCTTCGCTGCCTTGTCCCGTTCGATTGACAAAGTAAGACACAAGGGAATTCCAACCGCAGGGGTAGGGATCAATGAGAGTACAGGACACTTTGTCATGTATTATAACCCTGATTATTTTGATAAACTTACAAACGAGCAGCGTCGAGGCGTGTTAAAGCATGAGTTTTACCACTTGGTATTTGAGCATGTAACTTCCCGCTTACCAGCGGAAGGGATGAGTCAGTACTGGAACATTGCCACAGACTTGGCAATCAACTCGCATCTCCAAGGTGAATTGCCTGAAGGATGTTGTATGCCAGGAGAGGGTAAGTTTGCACAACTACCATCACATAAGACCGCCGAGTGGTACTTCGATCATATCGTGGAGAACAAGGAAGATTATGAAGATAATAAGGGTGATGGTGGTACCGGAACCGGACAACCTAATCCTCAACAGGGGGACGGAAGTGGCGATGGTAATGGTAATGGACAATTTGACAGTCATGCCGAGTGGGGCAACGTGTCTAATCAGGCGAAAGAGATTGCCAAGGAACACTTGAAAGACGCGGTAAAGAAAGCATCTCAAGAGTGTGCCGGTGGTAAAGGATGGGGAACAGTTAGTGCTTCCATGCGGAAAGAGATCATTGATCGTCTCATTAACACGCCTGTGGATTGGCGCAAGGTGTTGAGATACTTTATTAAAACTTCTCAACGTGCGTCCAAGCAATCCAGTATCAAGAAATTGAATAGACGTTATCCTTATATTCATCCTGGCCGCAAGGTGGCACGACAAGCAAAGATTGCTATTAGCATCGACCAGTCGGGTAGTGTCTCGGATGGGATGTTGGAAGTGTTCTTTGCTCAGTTAAATGAGTTGGCAAAATTAGCAGACTTCACTGTCATTCCCTTTGACGATCAAGTGTTTGAGGATAAAATCTTTGCATGGAAGAAGGGGCAGAGTCATGCGCGGGAGCGTGTCCTGTGTGGAGGTACCAACTTCGACGCACCCACCCAGTATGTGAATGACCATGGATTCGACGGGCATATTGTCTTAACTGATATGTATGCGCCCAAACCAGAAAAGAGCAGATGCCAGAGAATGTGGATGACCGACGCCAATGGTGCATCAATGCCTTATTTTCAAACAAATGAGAAGATAATTGTTGTTACACCGTAGAAAAACCTATTTATTATAGGGGATAGGGAGATGAAAGTGTCCGATTCATATGATGAGATTGACGACGATTTTTTGAGTGACATGTCTCCTTTAACCGAAGCAAGTTGCACTTTACAAGACTATATGAACGCGTGGTTGATGTACAACAATGATCTCCAAAAAAAATTCAGTTATGAAGAGTGTTTATTCGAAGTTATTAAAGATCGGGCGCTCAGTATTCAAGAGATGGAACAGTAAGGGAGGAAGTATGATGAAAGAATTAGAATTAGATGTCACCCTAGAGGATGATGAATTATTTGACGATAGTGCCTACGGCGAGTTAGTAAAAGAATATTCGCAGAACACACTTTCTCGACCTAAACCAGAGTTCATTCTCACGAAGGGAGGGTTAGCGGATTTAACGCGCACTTCGATTCGTGAGGCGCGCCTTAAAAAGAAAGAAGGGGACAACGCTGAAGAACAAACACCTGAATTTCGTAAAAAGGTGAAGGCACTGGCCGAGAATGCCATAGAGTGGTGTAACTATTCTGCTCAGTGCGGCGAATGGAGTCACGTCTATGATATGGGAAAACTAGAGGCGAAGTATTTTAAGCCCACGCTGCAAGAGATTCGTATTAGGATGAAAGATGTGATCATCGTTGTGCAAGAGCGCAAACAGAAACTCACTATTGAGTGGGGAAGCAATGAAAAGTAACACCTTTGCCGATTTGGTAAGGCGTTATGCACTGTTCGGAGTAAAAGTGGAACCGGAGATATATGAAGATCAGTACTTCATCACCTCTAGTCTCATTGATGACAGTACACGCTATACGATCCGGCGCATGGACGCAGATGGAAGTATAGCAATATTCGGTGAACTACACGGATTCACCACTAGAGTGGGAGCAGTTACATGGTTGGTAGGGCAGCAAAAGCAGTGGGGTTAGTGGCGTTATGTTATGTGGCGATGGGAATACAGATCGCTACGGAACGCTATAAGGAAGTACGTAGGAAACTAGAAAGCGTTGGCCTATGACCTCGAAGCAGGGATTATTTGGACTTCAACAATGACTTTTGGAGAGTTTGTCATAGGACTGTTTAACAAGGCGGTTTTTCCATGCGATAAGCACATGACATTTGAATCGAAAGAAAATGGTGCGGCAATGGGGGAACTGCTGGTAGGTCTATTGGAGCGCGCAGGATTTAAAATCGAAGGATCTAAAAGCAAGGAAGCGGGGAGTAGGAGTTTATATACTTACAGTGACAGTCTGGATACGCCCACCGATTTGAGACGGGTAGAGCGAGTTGTAACTCTTATGATACACCGACCGGACTATTTTGAGGAGCAAAAGGGAGAAAATAAAAATAAAAGTTTCCCGATGTTCTTCCCCCCTAACTGCAAGATTGACATAGAATGTGAATGGTATCCATTCTAAGAAAGGAAAAGAGAGATGAGTAATATTGATTGGAATAGGTTTAATTGGGAGAAGATTTTTGGTGTAGTGTCATCGGTAGATGGTATGAAGCGAAACCAGACCAGACCCTTGCGAACCGAAATTATTGAAATGGCGATTGATAAGTATAGTGACGGACAGTTAAAGTATGTAGGAGACAGTGCCGATGGGATGGACTTCCGAGGAATTGATAATTTGCGGTATGAGTGTAAAAGTGCTGACACCCTTTTTCCCAAGATTGTTCCCCACACTAGAGAAATGGTGTTAAAGAATCACCGCTCGAAGCAGCAAGAACTAGAACAGACGTTCGACTATATGATACTGGTAGATACCGGCAAAAATCGCGTGGGCATCTGTGAGTGGAGCGCATGTAGAACCTCCAACAAAGATGCAGTTATTATGTTCAAGGCGTTAGTGGAGGATATTACAGTGGTGGCGGATAACGTCCAAGCAGATCCCCTGCTGGCATCACTAAACATGGAAGAGCGTATAACTACTCTTATCCGAGAGAACATTTAAGAAAGGTATTGAAGATGTTTGATAATATTAAAAGATTTATTGATAGACACCCGTTTGGGTGGTCATTGTCCATGCTCACGCTGAGTGTGGTGTGTACCGTATTGTGCTTTTCGGGAGTCATTGTGGCGTTTGTGTACTCGGCGAGTTTTATGGACGGCGTTCTCGATGCACTCTTTCCCATGTTTCTCGCTGGCATTAACATGATAGCGGTAGTGGCAAACGTAGAGCGCATTGCACAACTGACGCGTCGCTAAAGTTTTTTCACAACACACTGAAGAAAGTTCTTGACAATCACATCAAAGTTTGATATAACTAAGGTTGCTTTGAAGAAGATCCCTACGTTTTTAGGGATCAACCATGCAATAGAACGGAGTCGTAATGACGGTTAAGACACCTCTGAGATACCCTGGCGGGAAAAGCAGGGCTATGAAGTTTTTAGATCAATTTCTACCAGAAACTATTAGTGAGTATAGGGAACCATTTGTAGGTGGCGGATCAGTATTCTTACATGCGCGTCAAAAATATGGCGCAGATGTAGATTATTGGATCAACGACAAGTATGAGAATCTTTATTGTTTTTGGGTAACACTTCGTGATCAACCCGATGAGATGATTAAAACTTTGATGGAGTTAAAGGTAAAAAATGGAGAACTTAATAATAAAAAGACGATTAAAGAAATCATTAAGACGGGTGAATATAACAAGGAACAAAGGCGAGCGTTCTATAAAAGTCAAACACAGAAGGGTAGAGAACTATTTGCAGAAGCGAAGCATAGGATTGAAAATTCCAATGACTTTTGGAAAGGGGTGTATCTTTATGTCCTCAACAAGTGCTCGTATTCTGGACTCACTGAAAACGGCACGTTTTCGCCACAAGCGAGTATCCAAAACTTCTCTGTAACAGGCATTAGAAAGTTACGAGCGGTATCGGAACTGCTCCAAGGCGTCAAGATAACTAACTTAGACTACGCTAACTTACTGGTGGGATCAAGTGACGACACATTCATTTTTTCCGATCCCCCTTACAAGTTGCCATCTAAGCAGAGTAATGCCCTGTATGGGAAGAATGGAGAACTCCACAAGACCTTTGATCATGCGCGGATGTATCATTATACTGCTACCAATTTGGGGGACCACATGATCACTTATAACAACACGGAGGAACTAACTAATCTTTATCGAGATTATAATTTAACCGAGTGGTCTTTAAAGTACGGAATGAGAATTGTTCCCAATAAGGATGGGGAACTCAAGGCAAAAGATCACACCAACAATGAATTACTAATAACGACTTATTAAAAGGGAGAACATAGTGACTAATAAGCAACTACTAAAACAAACAAGAAAAGCAATTAATGAGGTATTTGGGGATTACGTTTCCAAAGATACCATAACTAAGTCTGTATATCTCAGCGAGGACGATCCAGGAGAATGGGCCCCGAACTCTCATGTTACTATATGTACTGAGGATGGACTACCAAGTGATAGTTATGATCCGTTCATCGCCGAAGGGTGGTTTAAGGTATCAGAGATGTTACCCGCCGATTATTATGTGGAAACCATCAACAGTGCTATCATGGCAGTTTACGATATTTAGAAAGGAAAAAAGAATATGAGTTTAAGAGCATGGGAAAAAGCGTGGACACGCAACAAAGTTAAACAACTGGAATGTAGCACTGCTACCAAATTTTGGTTATGTAGGGATTCACAATCACCGCACACTTCACAATGGACTATTCTATGTGAGCGCAGCATTGAAGATACCGGTGCACTAGAAGAGATCATTATCTTTTCAGCAGACACTGAATTTCAGGCGCGGAAGGCATTTAGAGCATTGCGCCGTGTGGTGGGGTACACCAAATGCGACAATGAAGTGGCAGTCCCAGGATTATTTTAAAGTAAAGGAAAAAAAGATGAAAAGAATGAAAGAGAATATGATTATTTTAATGACGTTGGGAGGGTTCTATGTTGTAACCTTTCTCGCGTTTAGCAGCATGAACCCTAAAGGAGAAGGTATTCGACTAGATAAGTATGCTTCCCAACAACACTTTCACACGGCAATGGATATTGAAGTGCTTTCTGTTAGTCCCCAAAAGGATTGTGCAGAAGATGAAGAAAACCTATTTATGTGTGAAGATGCGACTGCCTACGAAGTAGAAGATGATAGCATTTTTGAAAATTTTAAACCTGAGTAGGGGGATAGGGATGAGTGAACTTATTTACGTTCGAGTAGATAATATTGAGTGGGATATCGATCCGGAGGACTTAGAAGATAATGGCGTGAATGCACGAGATGATCTAGAGTTGCCTCAAACCGTGATCGTGCCTGTGGCAGATATAGTAGATAGAAGCGATCTGAACGAGCGCATCTGCAACTATCTGTCAGATGGATATGGGTGGTTAGTTAAGGACTACAAGTGTAAGGTGTGGGATGAGTTGTAACTATGAAATATAAGAAGGGTGATTTGTTCTTCAATGGGCCCTCCGATCCCGCCAATGTCATGGATGGGTGGAAGAGAAATATGGTAGTGCTGATAAACGATGTAGAAGATAACAACAGCATCGCTCAACTCTATAGTTTGAGGGACAAGAAGTCTCTTCACCTAAAGGCGTTTAACCTTGCCTATCACTTTCACCGCGTACAAGATCATGCCTGATATTGGATTAGGAGATGTGATAGTGTACGCTCATCCTGCTCACGACTACCAACAGTATTATGGGTTAGTTATTGAGATGGGGGGCGACCATTTAGATAGCGTCACTAATCCCGCGCAGTGGATTTTAGTGCGGTGGATGGGAGATGATCGTCCCTTTCGGGAAGAGGTAGATCTCGTTAATAAAACCACCAGTTTAGTGAGGAAGTATGTCATCAAAGAAGAATGAGCATTACAACGTAGGCACCCTTGTTACTGATCCTAACTATCCGGAAGATGGGGTAGGTATAATTGTTAAGGTCACGCTCGAAGGGCGTGAACATATATATGTCAGCGACGAGGTTTATCGCGTACACTCTTTTGTGTCCGGTCATGGACTCTGGTTAGATAAAGAGTATGTGGAGGACATATGCGAGGTAATTTACAGCACTGGAAAAACTGCGTATTGAGCGAATTAAAACAGTTGACATGTAGGGCGGATCGTGGTATAGTGGGACAACATTTAAAAAAGAGAGGGATCTAATGACGAATAGAGAGTTATTTACAATTGAGTACTTCCTTAATCGGAGCGATGCGATGACGGTTAAACGCAACTTCTTAAAGGAAGAAGTCGCTTCCTATATTAGAGGTGAGAATCTTACGGATCGTGCCGATCATATTAGGATATATCAACAGGACGGCAAAGGTTCCTCATATTACTATGATGAAGCAACTCGTAAGATCATAAAGGATATT